>Ga0131853_10002485_pt1 | contig 32889 bp, 34 predicted proteins | sample TergutLab28metaG_FD_92764 | JGI IMG/M metagenome (GOLD analysis project Ga0131853, IMG submission 92764) | Labiotermes labralis P1 segment gut microbial communities from Petit-Saut dam, French Guiana - Lab288 P1 (version 2) (version 2) | ecosystem: Host-associated > Arthropoda: Insects >... | reverse complement strand
CTATACGTTATGCTGCTCTTAGTAATCGCCTTCAATGTCCTTATTCACGCTTCAAAAATAACTTCCCCCGTACTCCTTATATGTTCCAAAAACCCACTACGGTTGCAAGATTCATCTAACATAAAAGAACAAGGGGACGGTTCTTCTGACAATTGCCTTGTCATTTTCTGCTTCTCTAAACACAGAGTAGTATATATTTTATCGAATGTCAATAGAACCGTACCCTTGTTCACCTCCCCTTGTTCGCCCGTCTCATTATCCGTAAAAAGATCACTAAACACAATCACCGCTTTTTCATGCACTATGTCAAAAATCTCGGGGAAGTCACCCCCAAAACATATAGGGTTGCGGCTGGCTGAAGTCAAGTGAAACAAGTTATCTTCGGTTTGTATAAAAAAGTCAGCACTTGGCAACTCAATAACCGCAATCGGAGTATTGTTGCTAATAATGGTAGTGATATTTTCGTTTGAAAATTCGATAAGGCAGGCAAGAAATGAAGCACGGCCAAAGTTGGAAATAAATCTGCCATCATAATATGTTACCATTAACAAGCCAAGATAGTATCCGTTATGTGTAACGAAAAAAGTCTGCGCATTCGTATCCGGATTGCCATTTGTTATAAATCCCTGACTTACTTGCAAGTTGCTCCAGCGTCCGTCTCTGTCTTCTGGTGCTAAAAACAAATCTTTATGTTGTTGTAGCACAGTGCCTATATGTTCAATGTATAATTCTTCTGCCGGAGATACGCTACCGGGTGGCTGTATTCGTGTACCCCTAGAACCTGGCGGAACCGGCTGTGGGGACGAGTAAACATTTTCAATATCTGCATTTATGTTTTGACTATTAACGCTTCTGCATCCCACAAGCAACACAACTATTATTAGTAAAATTGTGATAGTTGTTGATAGCTTAAAACTCATGACAGTTAAACCTCCTAATAATCCCTGTCCCAATAAAACTCCACTACAATAGCATGGCGCGGCCGACCGGCAGTGTAGAAAAATATATCTCCGCTTGTATAATCTGCCGACGTGCATAAAAAAACGACGATAGCGGGTCTATGCCTGTTAGCCCAAACATTGTTGGCGCAAGAATATATCCGTCACGTGGAACCAAAACTTCGTTGGGGAAATTTTGGTCTGCAAAGTGGGGAGTACTTGTGTCTGATACACCCGCAGTTGCAAGGCTTAGCGGCAGGAAATTGCGGCTGGCAGTTGTGGCTTCACCAATGTCCAGTATTGGTGCGGCAATGCTGACTGCACTGCCACGCCCACAGGCTGATAAAATTGGAAGTAAGAGTGCTGCAACTAAAATTAGTGCAATAATTTTTGGTAGGAATACATAAAGAAAACTTCCCAAACGGCGGAAACATTACACCTTTTGGGAAGTAAAAATTATTTATTAGCGCACCAATCATTCCCATAATATCCGGTATGATAATAGCTATGAATAAAATTGAAAGCGACTCGGTTACTACAAAGTAAATCATAGCGATACCAAGAAGAACGCGTGGACGGTTCTTCTGACAATTGCCTTGTCATTTTCTGCTTCTCTAAACACAGAGTAGTATATATTTATCGAATGTCAATAGAACCGTCCCCTTGTTCGGATCCCCTTGTTCGGACGTCCCCTTGTTCGGACGTCCCCTTGTTCGCCAAATCGTCGTTTAGCAGAGGTATATCCAATCGTGTTTATAGATGCGTTGATGTTCAGCGTCCGCCGCGACAAAACCGTGCAAAAAGTAGCAGTCTACGTGGTCTTAGGAGTTGATGCAGATGGAATGAAGGATGTACTATCCATCGAAATAGGCGAGAACGAAAGTGCAAAGTTTTGGTTATCGGTACTAAATAACCTCAAGCACCGTGGAGTAAAGGATATCTTGATGCTGTGCGCCGACGGCCTTAGCGGCATCAAAGAAGCAATAGAGGTAGCGTATCCGATGACAGAGTACCAGCGTTGCATAGTTCATATGGTACGCAATACCCTGTTGCATGTGTCCTACAAGTACAAAAAGGCGTTTGCGTCCGACCTTAAAACGATATATCATGCCCCAAATGAACCAGCCGGTCATGCCGCCATGTTGGAAGTTACGGCAAAATGGGACGAAATCTACCCGAATGCAATGAAGCGATGGTTGGATAATTGGGACGTAATCTGCCCGATTTTCAAGTTTTCATCCACTGTCAGGCGAGCATTGTACACCACTAACGCCATAGAAAGCCTAAACAGCCAATACCGTCGTATTAATGCTGGGCGGCCTGTTTTCCCGTCTGATGAAGCCTTGAAAAAAGCTCTCTTTTTGGCAACACGCCATATCACTAAAAAATGGACAACCAAGATTCGTGACTGGGGTCAGATTTATGGTGAGTTGTCTATAATATTTGAAGGACGATTGTAAAAAGCATAAACAAGTATGTTCCCGCAAGAAGGCGGGCGCGAGCGAAGTGAAGCGTTTTTGCCACAGGCAAAAAAACTGAGGCTTTGTAAAGAAAACCGCTTCACAAAGCTCTGCACCTAGTTTCTTTGGTATCGACCAACGTCAAGGTCGGAGAGTATTTTTCGGAAAAAATCACTCCGAAAAATCTTCCTCATACCCTTGACTTCGACTATATGATACAATTTAATCATTATTATTGTGGAAGTTTTTACTTTACAGAAAAATTTTTACACTGCCGTTTCAAACCTCGACGATGTAATGAATTAAGAGTTAAAAATAAGCCTCAACTTATCCGGTGGGCTTATTTTTTTGTGTTTCTTGAATTTCTCCAAGCTCAGTCGCTCTCCAAGTAGCTTACGCTCTTTTGAACTTCTTGTGTCAGTTCAATAAGTTCATTAATAGCAATAGTAAAAGTTACATTATTTGTATATTATCATATCTACGTGAAACAGTTTGCCATTCCCTCAACGCCTTTTAAATCGCATGTATGAATTATATAATGCCCCTGCAGTAGTAAATGTAAACACTAGGAGCGTAAAGGCATATCTATTTCTAATGCGGGGTACATAGTTCTGCTCTATTGTCACTCCATTGTGTTCGTCAAAAAACATATTTTCGTACTCCAATATTACCAAAACATAGTGCCTACTGCCTCGGATAACTGTAGGAAGATTATCGATGTATATATGTTGGCTAAGATGCCTAAATCTTGGCAATATCATGTTTTTAACAAATACATCAAGAATATAGCTATCGTCTCTCTTAGAGACATAGAAAAGTACGTCATATCGCTCTTCGAAGTTTAGTACATTCATAGATTCCATGCTTTCGTGTACTTGTTCTATCGATAGCGTAAATCTTATTGCGCTGTATGTTACAAAAATAAAGGAGCCAATAAGTACAGATACGAGTATGCACAGCAGATATATTCTTTTCTTAATCTTCATTACATCACCTTCTTTAAATTACCTAAAGCCATCACTTTTTAAGCGATGGCTTTAGGATTAAACGCGATATGATTATTACCACCAAATCCAGCTATTCGAATCCCAACGATGCACAGCTAAAGGAATCCACAAGGTATTGCGTGGGAATATAGCTTCATGAACAAAACTTGCAAAAGACGTTAGTCCCCAAGGTGTTGTTATCGAATCATTGCTAAACATTGGATAAAATCTTAGTGCGTGTACATGGGGACGCTCAGGCATATTTATAACATATCTAAATGCCTGAAAGCTCCCTTGACCCCGAGGAAGAGCTCCGTGTATTCGCGCAGATGATTGCAGGTTTGTAGCGGTATAGGTAACCGTTGTACGCTGCGCATTTAATGTTTCATGGCCAATAAAAAATGAAGCACCATGCATAACGGCAGATGCACCCCATATCAACCAAACAGCAGTTGCACTCGAAACAACCCCGGGGATTGAAAGGCCGATGGCTAACCACCCTGCCCAACCAAGTAGTGTAGCCGTTTGGTTTCGAATAGTGTACACTGTAGGGGTTGTACGTACATTTGTAAATTGGACCGACACAGGCAAAGTGGGCACATTGCGATAACTGGTATAGAAGGTTATTGTACCCATAACTCCTCCTGCACCTAATTGAGAATTGTAGAGAGTATCTTCGGCTGTTTCGGTTAAGATATTAAAATCATTAAACAAATACACACTTTCGGACATATTTGTATACATAGAGCAATCCTGTGTGTAAGTCGTGACATACATCCTATCCGCTCTATCTGCATATATTTTTCCACTGCGTATAAGTTCGTGATTATGATATTCGAAAAATGCGATATCACCATTATCATAATCCTTAGTCCGCAATGTAAATACAATGCCATCCATCTCAAAGCTTGTTATAGCTGTGTTGCTATCATAGCATGTGATAACTCGTGGTGCAGCTTCTTGGGCTAAAGTATCTTGAGCATCCCGAACAACATCTCGGGCCGAAAGAGATAGTGGTGTCACCAAGTTAGCGCAAATTGTAAGAACTAAAACAAACGCAACAATTTGGCCATATGGAATATTTTTGTAAACACGTGCCATTAATTTTTTCATTTAAGTGCTTCCTCTCTAATTTTTATTTCACAACCGTACGCATTTCACATAATACGCACTACACTTACCAACACCATCGCTCGTCAACATCCTGTCGCGATCAAGATATTGCCTAACGCCAAGTATTGGGCTTTTAGCAAAAACAACCACCACGGCATTTTAAGCGCGTACGGTTTATTTTTGCTACAATTAGGGTGCTTACGTTTAGCGGCCGCATAAACGTAAGCACCCTAATTGTACCCCCCCCCTCCTGGAATTGTCAACATAAATTTCCAAAATTCACACAATAATATTTCACATTTACACTTATTCATAAAACATGCCACGTGTCGACCACATATGTAAATCTTTTTGATAAAAAAAGACATCCCAAATTTACTTCAGGATGCCCTTTTTCTTTGTCTATGAACTGTCCCCTTGTTGCTGCCCTTGTTGCTACAAACCTAAACGAGCGCATTTTTGTTGGTAATGCAGAGCTTTGGGAGATGTATAATAACAATTGACAGACAAAAAAGAATTTGGTGGTATTCATTTTGAATACCACCAAACGCTTTTTCCATGTGTGATGATTAGTATGTCATGAAATCCATAAAAATCAATACATAATTAGTGTAAATATTTCCGTCGTGTACACGTTGCGTCAGGTTTACCCCAAGTCCATGTTCGCCGTAGTATTTTGCAATAAAATCTACCATAATTTGCTGAAGAATTTTAAGGTCTACATTATCCTGTGGAACATCGCTGTTTATCCACTTGATGCCGTATTCCACAGCGGCGTAGGTAAGCAAAGTGCTTGCCGAAACAGGCCATGTTGAGACGCGGCCCAGCATTTCGTACTCGTCGAGTGTGGCTCTAAGTTCTTCAATGATGAATGCAAGATTATTTTTGTTGGAAAGTGCATCGTTTTCCATCCCACATAAAGACGTGGGGGCAAGCATGTAATCCCGCATATCAAATGCAAGCCTAGCTGGAGATGACTGCATGTACGAGGATAAGTAAATTACACCCTCCATTGTAGACATCGCAAGTATTCTAGCTCCCCCAAGGCCTACAAAGGCAATGTCCTTACCGTATTTATCAATTAGTGGTTGCACGTTCTCTTTAAGATACATATGAAAGCTACCGCCGCACTGAATGCACCACTGGCCTCGCGGTACTGCCACAAAGCGCAAGCCAATTTCTCCCGATATTGCGCGCATTAATTCGCGCTCGTAGGAAAAATAAAACTCCGCCGCCCAACAATTTTTGTCGTCCCAGTCAGCTATATAGAAAAACACCAGCGTTTCCGCACCAAGTGATTGAGCCTGCGCGGGCAAATTCCTGTACATTTCAAGCATGTCAATGTTCAAAATTAAATCGGCCATGGCAACGCCTTCTGAAAATGTTTGAAAAATGTACGGGTAGTCGCAGTGGCCATCGCTGTCGTAGTCAATATACACTATAAAAATGTCGCTGCGCTGTTCGCGTATTTTTGAAATAAAATAATTTACGCCTCGCCTGGCAGAGTTAACGATAACAACCTTAATCTCCGGGTCATTTATAATACTTTCGGCGGTTAACGCCATTGAACTCCTCGAACCGCCCCAAGTTGTATTGTGATATATCTTTTCCGCGCCATGTATCTCCCTTAGCCAATTTGCCGAATACGATTCCCAACCAACCCCGCCCCACCCAAACGGCTCGGTTAAAATCGCAATCCTGGCTGGGGTATGGGGCGTTGGTAAAATATCTATTGACTGTTCCGCCGGCAAAACATTACCGTTCTCACAAGCCGTTAGTATAATGCAACAAACGATTAAACCCAACATCAAAATTAGCCGCACTCTACTTGTGTTTTGCTTTGTTACCAATGTGTTATTGTTCATTGGAAGTGCTCCTTTATGTAACAACAGGCTCCCCGAACCAAGTTCGAGAAGCCTGTTATCTTTATCACAAAACTATTTCATAATTTTTACAACAGAGCCTGCGCCTACTGTACGGCCACCTTCGCGGATAGCGAAGCGTGAGCCTTCTTCCATAGCGATTGGTGTGATAAGTTCTACTGTCATTTCGATATGGTCGCCAGGTGTGCACATTTCTACGCCTTCAGGTAGTTTGATAACGCCTGTTACGTCGGTTGTACGGAAGTAGAATTGTGGGCGGTAGTCGTTGAAGAAGGGCTTATGACGGCCACCTTCGTCTTTAGAAAGAACGTATACTTGTGCGGTGAAAACTGTATGAGCGGTAACGCTGCCAGGTTTTGCAAGCACTTGTCCGCGTTCGATTTCTGTACGTTGTACACCGCGAAGTAGAAGACCGGCGTTGTCGCCTGCTTCTGCACTGTCAAGTAGTTTGTGGAACATTTCGATACCTGTAACAACAACGCTGCGTTTTTCTTCAGTTAGACCGATAACTTCTACGTTGTCTTGAACTTTTAGCGTACCACGCTCTACACGGCCGGTAACAACTGTACCGCGGCCTGTGATAGAGAATACGTCCTCAACAGGCATAAGGAACGGACGATCTGCGTCACGTTCTGGTGTTGGCATGAATTTTTCAAGCTCTTCGAATAGTTCAACAATTTTGTCGCCCCATTTGCCGCTTGTGTCTTGCAATGCTTCAAATGCAGAGCCTTGGATGATTGGAGTATCGTCGCCTGGGAAGTCATACTTGTCCAACAGTTCGCGAATTTCCATGTCTACCAATTCAAGTAGCTCTTCATCTTCAACAACGTCGCATTTGTTCATGAAAACAACGATTTTTGGTACGTTTACCTGACGGGCAAGAAGAATATGCTCGCGGGTTTGGCTCATAACGCCGTCTGTTGCGGATACTACAAGGATAGCACCGTCCATTTGCGCAGCACCGGTGATCATGTTTTTAACATAGTCAGCATGGCCTGGGCAGTCTACGTGAGCGTAGTGACGGCTTGGTGTTTCGTATTCTACGTGAGTTGTAGAAATTGTGATACCTCTTGCTTTTTCTTCAGGGGCTTTATCGATTTTGTCGAAATCCACAGCAGAACCAAGAGAATAGCGGTCTGAAAGTGTTTTCGTAATGGCCGCTGTAAGAGTTGTTTTACCATGGTCTACGTGACCGATGGTACCGATGTTAATGTGGGGTTTTGTACGTTCAAATTTTGCTTTACCCATTAGTAGTTCCTCCTTGATAATTGTTGGTTACAGTATAGCAATATTTGCTATTATTGCAAGCACTTTTTAAATGGGGCTCTGCCCCAAGCGACGCGCGCTTAGTCCTTTTTCGTGCCGGACGTAAGTTTCTCTTGCACGCTCTTTGGTACTGGCTCGTAATGGTCTACTTCCATGGTATACGTGCCGCGGCCCTGTGTTTTACTGCGCAGGTCGGTAGCGTAGCCAAACATTTCTGCCAGCGGTACAAACGAATGCACAACTTGCGCATTACCGCGCGCTTCCATGCCTTCGATTTTACCGCGGCGGCTGTTAATGTCGCCAATTACGTCACCCATATATTCTTCTGGGACGGTAACGTCCACTTTCATGATTGGTTCAAGAAGTGCAGGGTCAGATTTACGCATGGCCTCTTTAAATGCCATAGAACCTGCAATTTTAAACGCCATTTCGGAAGAGTCAACATCATGATAGCTGCCGTCGTACAATGTTGCGCGAACGCCAAGTACCGGGAAGCCTGCGATTTGACCAGACTGCATTGCTTCTGCAATACCGTTTTTGATAGGCTGGATATATTCTTTTGGAACAACACCACCCACGATTTTGTCTACAAATTCGAACACATTTTCTTTGTCGTTGGCATCCATTGGCTCGAAAATAATTTTACAATGCCCATATTGGCCGCGTCCGCCAGATTGGCGTACATATTTGCCTTCCACGTCGGCAGATTTGCGGAAAGTTTCGCGGTAGGCAACCTGTGGTTTGCCCACGTTTGCTTCTACTTTGAACTCGCGCAGCAGACGGTCTACGATAATTTCCAGATGAAGCTCGCCCATGCCGGAAATAATTGTTTGACCGCTGTCTTCGTCGGTGTAGGTCCTAAATGTTGGGTCTTCCTCGGAAAGTTTTGCAAGTGCAAGGCCAAGTTTATCGCGGCCTGCCTTAGTTTTTGGTTCAATTGCCTGGGAAATAACAGGCTCTGGGAAGTTCATGGATTCGAGGATTACCTCGTGCCTTTCGTCGCAAAGGGTGTCGCCTGTGGTGGTAAATTTAAGGCCTACCACTGCGGCGATGTCACCTGCGTAAATCCTGTCTACGTCTTCGCGGTCGTTGGCATGCATCAACAGGATGCGGCCCATGCGCTCTTTTTTGCCCTTTACAGAGTTATATACATAGGAACCTGCTTCAAGACTGCCGGAATATACGCGGAAGAATGCCAGTTTGCCTACATATGGGTCGTTCATAATCTTGAACGCCAGTGCGGCAAATGGCTCGCTGTCGGACGATTTGCGCTCGGTTGGTTCTTCTGAATCTGGCAAAACGCCTTTGATTGCAGGGATGTCAACCGGTGCGGGCAAGTAGTCTACAACGCCGTCCAGCACTTTTTGCACGCCTTTTTTCTTATAGGCACTACCACAGAAAACAGGGATGATGCTGGTTGCGATACAAGCTTTGCGAAGTGCCTTTTTTAACGTAGCAATGTCAATTTCCTCGCCGCCAAGGTAGGCTTCCATAAGCTCCTCGTCGCTTTCGGCAATTGCTTCTATTAGGTTTTGGCGTGCTTCTTCTGCTTGGGCTATAAGATTATCAGGGATTTCCCCCTCTGTGATTGTTTCGCCGTGTTCGCCGCTGTAGGTGTAAGTTTTCATTTCAAAAAGGTCTATTTGGCCTTTGAATTCGCTTTCTGCACCTATGGGTAGCTGAACAGGTACTGCATTGTGGCCTAAGCGGTCTTTAATCATTGCAACTACATTCATAAAGTCTGCGCCTAGGATGTCCATTTTGTTAACGTAGGCAATACGTGGCACGCTATACTTATCGGCTTGCCGCCATACAGTCTCGGACTGTGGCTCTACGCCGCTTTTTGCACAGAACACGCCAACCGCGCCGTCTAGTACGCGCAAGCTGCGCTCTACTTCAACGGTAAAGTCTACGTGGCCTGGTGTATCGATAATGTTTATGCGGTGCCCGTCCCATTGAGCTGTTGTAGCGGCAGATGTGATTGTTATACCACGCTCCTGCTCTTGCTCCATCCAGTCCATGGTTGCGGTGCCGTCGTGAGTATCGCCAATTTTATAATTGCGGCCTGTATAGAACAGGATACGCTCTGTCAAAGTGGTTTTACCCGCATCGATATGCGCCATAATGCCTATATTTCTGGTTTTTTCTAAAGGAAAAGCTCTCACTTAGTTATGCCTCCAAATTTCCTACCACTTGTAATGTGCAAATGCCTTGTTGGCATCTGCCATTCTGTGCATCTCTTCTTTTCTGCGAACAGCACCGCCGGTGTTGTTGGATGCGTCCACAAGTTCGTTTGCCAAACGGTCTATCATGTTTTTCTCGCTGCGGTTTCTTGCAAACGATACCATCCAGCGTAAACCCAGCGTCTGGCGACGTTCTGGTCTAACATCCATTGGTACTTGATAAGTTGAACCACCTACACGGCGTGATTTAACTTCCAGCACTGGCATGATGTTGTTCATTGCTTCTTCAAAAACGTCCATTGCCGGCGCACCTTTTTTGGCCGCGGCTTTTTCGAACGCACCATAAACAATTTTTTGCGCTACGCCTTTTTTGCCGTCCAGCATGATGCTGTTAATCAGCTTGGTAACGATTTTGCTGCCAAACATTGGGTCTGGCAGAACAACTCTTTTTGCTACATGTCCTTTTCTTGGCACGAGACTTCCCTCCTTAACTATGAAATTCCAACTGTAAAGTTAGATCATCGGTACTCGTGTTTGGAACCTGTTCACACGTATCGCGCCATATAATATATATAAGCGCATTTACTGCGAAAATTATGCTTTTTTAGGTTTTTTCGCCCCGTATTTGGAACGAGCTTGCTTGCGGTTTGCAACACCTGCGGTGTCAAGCGTGCCGCGAACAATGTGATAACGCACACCCGGTACGTCACGCACCCTTCCGCCGCGCATAAGCACGACGCTATGCTCTTGCAAGTTGTGACCTTCGCCAGGGATATAGCATGTTGCCTCCATTTGATTGGAAAGACGAACACGGGCTATTTTGCGAAGTGCCGAGTTTGGTTTTTTTGGTGTGTCAGTAAACACACGGGTACATACACCACGTTTTTGCGGCGAAGATCTTTCGGTCCGTTTGTTCTTGATGGTATTTAGTCCCCTTTGCAAGGCCGGAGACTTGGATTTTACAACCTTTGACTGACGACCCTGTTTCACCAATTGGTTAAACGTAAGCATTTTTCACCTCCTTAGATTTAGATAGTGTCAAAACAGAGCAATTGTACCGCAAAGCGGCGATAAAGTCAATGATTTTGCGAAAAATTGCAAAATTATCGATAACAAAATTGAAAACTCCAAAAATTTTCATTAGCGATTGCATTTTTTGCGGTTTGCGATATAATCGAAGTAAACACTTAATCATAATTTTAGGAGGATTTTAAATGGCAGAAAATTTAAGAGTAGGTATCGTAGGTTGCGGCGGTATTGCCAATGGCAAGCATTTGCCAAACCTAAAAAAAGCGGGTAAGTTCGACATAGTTGCACTTTGCGACATAGTTGTAGCGAAAGCAGAAAAAGCAGCCAAAGAATACGGCACCCTGGATGCAAAAGTTTATACCGACTACAAAAAGCTTCTTGAGGACAAGTCAATTGATGCTGTGTATGTACTAACACCAAACAAATCGCACTCATTTATTTCTATTGACGCGATGGAGGCTGGCAAGCATGTAATGTGCGAAAAGCCAATGGCTAAAACCGCTAAAGAAGCCCGCGAAATGGTTGCAACATCAAAAAAGACCGGCAAAGTGCTTACAATCGGTTATAATAACCGCTACAACCCAAATTCTGTGCTAATGAAAGAAGCCGCAGTTCGTGGCGACTTTGGCGAAATTTACTTTGCGCGCGGTCATGCTTTGCGCCGCCGTGCGGTTCCCACATGGGGCGTATTCCTAAATGAAGAAGAACAAGGCGGCGGCCCGTTAATTGACATAGGCACCCACGCACTTGACCTTACGCTTTGGGTAATGGACAACTACAAGCCAAAATCTGTAATGGGTAATGTTTATCACAAGCTTAACCATAACGGCGTGTGCGGTAATGCCTTTGGCCCATGGGATCCAAAAGAATTTACTGTAGAAGATTCCAGCTTTGGCTTTGTCACAATGGAAAACGGCGCGACAATTATACTTGAATCAAGCTGGGCACTTAACATTTTGGAATATGCGGAAGCACAAACCACCGTCTGCGGCACAAAGGGCGGTGCGGATATGAAAGGCGACGCACTACGCATCAACGGCGACGATTTTGGCCGTTTGTACGAAAAAGTGCCTAATCTAAAGGCTGGCAGTGTTCCTTTCTACGACGGCGCGTCCAACGACCCTGGCGTTGTAGAGCAAATGGTGTTTTATAATGCAATTACCAAAGGAACGGAACTGGTTATCAAGCCAGAGCAAGCCTGCGTAGTAACAGAAATTTTGGAAGCTATTTACGAATCCGCAAAAACAGGTAAACTTGTAACATTTTAATTTGGAAATAACATGTGTAAGCCTTGTCATTCCGGGTCAAGCCCGGAATGACAAATCTGGGGTGCTGTCCCAAACCCCACAAAGAAAGGATTATGTACATGAAACTTGGCGTATTAACCGTTGCACTGTCCAACCAACCGGTAGAAAAAGCATTCGAATATCTGGCGGGCATTGGCGTGCAATCTGTGGAAATTGGCACGGGCGGCTACCCGGGCAACGCGCATCTTGACCCAGTTGCCGCATTAAAAGACCCGTCAATTATCGAAAATATCAAATCCTTGCTGGCTAAATACAACCTTACAATTAGCGCGTTAAGCTGCCATGGCAACCCTGTTCACCCTAATAAAGAAGCCCGTGACAAATTTCACGAGGACTTTGTCAACACATGCAAGGTGGCGGGCAAACTTGGCGTAGACACAGTGATTACCTTCAGTGGCTGCCCCGGCGACTACCCGGGCGCACAGCAGCCAAACTGGGTAACATGCGCTTGGCCGCCAGAATTTTTGGATATTCTAAAATACCAATGGGAATACGAGCTGATTCCATATTGGAAAGAGGCCGCAAAAATTGCTGAAAGCAATGGCGTAACAAAAATTGCACTGGAAATGCACCCGGGCTTTTGCGTATACAACCCACGCACGCTTTTGCAATTGCGTGAAGCTGTTGGCCCAATCATAGGTGCAAATTTCGACCCAAGCCATCTGTTTTGGCAGGGCATAAACCCGGTAGAGGCAATCAAGGCTATGAAAGGCGCGATTCACCACTTCCACGCAAAAGACACCCGCGTAGACCACTACAACGCCGCCGTAAACGGCACGCTTGAAATATCCCGCTATGACGACTTTGTTGGCCGCGGCTGGGTGTTCCGCACGGTTGGATACGGCAATGGCGAAACAGTTTGGCGCGACATGATTTCCACCTTGCGGGCCACAGGCTACGACGGCGCGATAAGTATCGAGCATGAGGACGGCCTGATGTCTGTCGAGGAAGGGCTTGAAAAAGCAGTGGAATTCCTAAAACCAATTCTTATGTACGCCCCACCGGCCGAGATGTGGTGGGCGTAAACGCTTATATCATCCCCGCGCTCGTTTTGTAAATGAGCCGGGGATTTTTTGACAGGAAAGGAACCCAACATGAGTAAAATAGAGTTTCACGATGCAACAAAGGAAGACAGGGAATACATTTTTAAACAGCTGGATAACTACAACCAGTCACAAGTACCGTTTACACAGCAGCCGTCAGACCTGCCAATTAAAAAATGCATAAAAGAGGGCGACGAAGTAGTCGCCGGCATTTTGGCAGAGGTATATTGCTGGAACATACTACACGTCAGCATTTTGTGGGTAAAAGAAGAATGCCGCGGCAAAGGCTACGGCAGCGCGTTAATAAATTATGTGGAAGATATCGCAATAAAAAATGGCAGCAAGCTTGCACACCTGGATACTTTCGACTTTCAGGCCCGTGGGCTGTACGAGAAACTTGGATACACGGTGTTTGGCGTGCTGGAGGACTGCCCGGAAGGGCATTGCAGATATTATATGTCCAAAAAATTAAGCCCAACAATTAAGGATAATTTGCGCAATTACTATAACAAAGAAGCCGAGCAGCGTAATATATCCAAAAAACAGGGCTGGAAACAAGAAGAGCGGGAAGCTTTCTTGACTCTTTGCAAATCTGAAGGCAAGCAGACATTGCTGGAACTTGGCGCAGGCACCGGCAACGATAGCCTTTTCTTCATGGAAAACGGCCTGACCGTAACCGCTGTAGATTTATCCCCCGCAATGGTGCAAAAATGCAAAGAAAAATCTATTGATGCGCATGAGCTGGACTATTATCATGTTGCGGAATTGGGCAAGAAATTCCGCTGTGTCTGGGCCATGAACTCCCTTTTGCATGTGCCAAAAGCGGACTTGCCCCGGGTGCTGGCAAGTATAGATTCCGTACTGGAAGATGGCGGGCTGTTTTACATGGGCGTGTATGGCGGCGAAGATAGCGAAAGCGAATATGTAAAAAGTGATGTTTCGAAATATCCGAGATTTTTCTCGTCATACTCGAAAGAGTCGCTGCACGATGTTTTGAGCAAACAATTTGAAGTAATCACCTTTTATCAATACGATGTACAGCGGGGCCGTAGCTTCGAGTTTCAATCAGTTTTGATGCGTAAGCGGGGTTAAAGATGCCGTAAGTATTTTAATCGTTCGATTCAGCACGTTCCCATCTATAGGGCAATAAATCAAATAACTTTACTACTTTGCCGGTTGCAACCATCACTTCGGCGTCAATGTTAGTGTCATTTATTTGGCAGATAAATTCTCTGCATCTGCCGCATGGAGGATAGATACCACTTTTTCCGATGGCAACAATTTTAAAAATTTTGCTTTCTCCTGCGGTTATCATTGCTGCAATGGCCGCGTGTTCGGCACAGAAACCCATGCCAGAACATGTATCAATGCAAACGCCTACGTAAACGTTGCCTTTTTCGGAAAGTAGTGCCGCCGCTACACTGCCTGCCCATGCATTGCTCGCAATTTGGCGCGGGGCTAGTGCTTGCTCTGCATAAATAATCAGCTCATCAAAAGTCATCATCAAATTCCTCCAGTACATCCCCAAGTAAAATAGATATATAATCCTGTCGGACATGAAGCATACGGTCGATAAACACAGTGCCATTTTCATATCGATAGAATGCTAAGTAATTGCCGCATCCAAGAAAGCGATAGTCGGTATCAACCGCAACTACTGCATAAAGTGGCGTGCCAATTAACGGAAAGTCTTTTAACTCATCAATTCGAGTCTTAATTTTTCGAATAGTATTTAGCGCAGTTTTGGGACGGCCTGATTGTCGAGCAATGTAACCGCCAATCCGCAATAAATCTTTTTCTGCTTCGGGGGATAAAATGACATTAGCCATTATATCGCTCCTCAAGTAGTGCAAAAACGTCTTCCGCAGGAAGCCAGCCGTTTTCTTCACCGGAATGCCGCCCTTTGTCTAATTCCGATTTCAATTTTCGCCATGCTTGAGTTTTTTCGTATTCTATATACTCGTCAATGTGAAGAACGGCGTACCGGCCACGTCCATTCTTGGTTAAAAAAACAGGAGAACCTACGGACACACTCCGCAAAACTTCCCCATAATTTCGTAAATCCGATATGGGTTTAATATTTGGCATTAGAAACACCTCCACTAACATGATACAGTTGTTTTTCTTAAAATTCAACATCAAAATTTACAACATCGACAAAAATTATATTTAATTAGGAGGACACACATGCAACAGTCCATAACCAATTTCATAAATAAATACAACCTGCACACTAACCCGGAAACCCGCTATATCGACCTTGTATCTGAAGTTGGCGAGCTTGGCAAAGAAATTTTAACCGCCACCAGCTATGGCAAAAACGAGTTTTCCACAACTGCAAATGCCGAAGCAGAGCTGGGAGATTGCCTGTTCTCGCTACTCGCGCTATGCACAGAAATGAATATAAACGCAGAAGATGCACTGCAAAAAGCCCTTGTAAAATACGAAGCTAGGTTTGCACAAAAGGGGCATGTTGGCTCGGGAGGGACTGTCTATGACAATTAAAGAGATCACAGCCCCAGACGAAAGAATGGGCTTTAAGCCACTGGAAATTTTCCCATTGTTTTGGGACGAAAGCAGCCCGTGTTTGTTTATGGCAAAACACATACATTTATTATAGGAGAGAATAATGAACGAACAAGAGTATAATGCTATCGAAGCCTTCATGCTGGACAAGATGAAGGACAGTGCGCATGACAAGCACCATATATATCGCGTGTTGAACATAGCAAAGGATATAGTGAAACATGAACCTGATGCAGATATTGACATTCTAATTGCTGCTTGCCTATTGCATGACATTGGCCGTGACGTGCAGGCTGCAAACCCGGATATTTGCCATGCTAAAATAGGCGGCGAAATGGCGTATGAATTTTTATTAGCGCAAAACTGGCCGCGGGAGCGGGCCGCGCATGTACGGGACTGTATTTCTTCGCATAGCCCGCACATTAATTTATGCAGGACAAATAGATAGCCCCTTGTATATCATGAGCGAAAGTGAGATAATTAGTACAGACCGCGCCGACGGAAACTCTTTTGTGACGGAATATAACTATAAACTCAAGAATGTTTACAATTCGTTCCATACCGCGCGGGCAAAGGAAATGGCAGAAAAGCGGCAAAAAACCGCAGAAGATTTTTATAACGCACTTGTTGCAGAAGCAACAATGAAAGGATAATGTTAAATGACCAAATTTCAAGCAATCACCAACTCCCTAAAGGGCGGCGTAATAATGGATGTATCCACGCCGGAACAAACCCGCATTGCCCAAGAGGCCGGCGCATGTGCTGTCATGGCATTGGAGCGCATACCTGCGGATATCCGCGCGGCTGGCGGCGTTTCACGCGCAAGCGACCCAAAAATGATAAAAAGCATCCAGGCCATAGCAACCGTGCCGGTAATGGCTAAGGTGCGCATCGGCCATTTTGTAGAGGCGCAGGTATTGCAGGCCATAGGTATCGACTATATAGACGAAAGCGAAGTTCTTTCCCCCGCGGATGACGCGTTTCAAATTGATAAAACCCAGTTTGACACCCCGTTTGTGTGCGGTGCCAAAGATTTGGGCGAGGCATTGCGCCGCATACAAGAAGGCGCAAGCATGATACGCAGCAAAGGCGAGCCCGGCACCGGCGACGTTGTGCAGGCTGTGCGCCACATGCGCAAAATGATGGGCGAAATACGCGCTTTAACCGTTAAATCCAAAGACGAGCTATACGACGCGGCAAAACAACTTGCCGTTTCCTACGAGTTGGTAAAATTCGTAGCGGAAAACGGACGCCTTCCCGTGGCAATGTTTTCCGCAGGCGGTGTGGCAACCCCAGCCGACGCGGCACTTATGATGCAGCTTGGCGCAGAGGGCGTTTTTGTAGGCAGCGGCATATTTAAATCCGGCGACCCGGCGCGCCGTGCAAAAGCAGTTGTAGAGGCCGTTAAAAATTACAATAACCCAAAACTTATTGCAGAAATTTCAGAAGATATTGGTGAAGCCATGGTTGGTATCAACGAGCAGGAAATAGAGCTTATGATGGCCGAACGTGGCAAGTAAAATAATTTTATTGCTGCTGATTATTGTATTGGCGGCGGGTTTGGCATACGGCGCATTGGGTGCTTATCGCTTGCAGTCTATGCCAGTGGTGCGCAATGTCGTAAATCAGGAAGAGATTAGCTTTGACTGGGAAGAACTTTATGGGCAAGATTACGCGACCGTTGGTGACTATCTATATTTTGCAAGCTTTGGCGGCTATATGTATCGCGTAAATTTGCAAAATTTATCCCGCGAATTATATTTGCAAATACCGGTGTTTGGTATTGTAACCGACGGGGAAAAACTATTTTTTGCGGTCATAAACGACGGCGCCATGGTTCTTTTATCACATAGCCATGGCGACATGCAAGCCCTTACAAATATACTGGGTGCGGACGCAAACATCCGATACCATAATGGCATGATTTTTTTTGTGGACAATGTAGGGCAAATTCGCAGTATTTTGCCATGCGGCAGGCCTGTTGCCACCCATTCGCCAACAAATGTTGCTACATTTGAGGTTAGCTTGCCGCTATTGATATTTACCGAGCGCGGCTGCTATTTGCAAAAAGAGTACAATATGAACACCGGCGAAATAAACTTTAGTTGAATAAGCACGTATGTATTTACACAGCATAGATAAATAGTAAAGTGGGCTTCAAGCCCGCCCCCCATTATAATAAACCCATAGGAGGATGTAGCTATGAACGAAAAAATGCGCGTATTAGAACTACTTGAGGCCGGCAAAATTTCTGCAGACGAAGCGGCAAAATTGCTTGAGGTACTTGGTGGCTCACGGCTAATGAGCAAAGAGACTCGCGAAAATGTTGAAGAAAGAATGCAACAATTCGCCAGCGATGTAGGCAAATTCTGCAAAGAGGCCGGCTGCAAAGTGCAAGCTCTGTATAAAGAGGTTGAGCCAAAACTAAAAAAGGCGAGCCAGTCTGCGTTGGAAAAAGCAGCGGCTGCCCTTGATAGTCTGGCACACAATATCAGTGATTCTATTGAAAAAGCACAAGCAGAAGCCTGCTGTAACGACAATAGCGATGACTGTTGCTGCGGCTCATGCGATGAGGATGCGCCAAAACCAAATTAATTTTTAAATAAGCGGTGAGAAGAGTCGAGAAATCGACTCTTTTATTTTTACCATTGTTCTGCGCTTATTGTAGCCTTCCAATGACAGGTGCCTGCAGTCGTCCATATCGCGGCGGAATGTTTTTTCCAGTTCCGCTGTAATTGCCACATCGTCTATAAACGCGTGGGTTTCGAAATTAATTTTGAAACTGCGCACATCCATATTTGCAGTGCCTATTGCGCATACTTTGGAGTCTATCATAATTGTTTTGGAATGGATGAAGCCGTTGGTGTACTCGTAGCCTTTTACGCCGGCGCACATAAGCTCGCCTACATACGAAGAACCGGCCCAGTATACAAATGGGTGGTCTGGGTTGGCGGGGTACATAATTCGTACATCTACACCAGAAAGGGCGGCGATACGAAGCGCGGTAAACAATGCCTCGTCCGGCACAAAATACGGCGACTGAATATAAATAGATTTCTTGGCTTCAATTATCATGCGGCAAAATTCGTGTAGTACGTATGGATATTGGGTGTCTGGGCCGCTGGATATGATTTTTATTTTCGCGCCTGTTGGAGTGGTTGCAGTGTTGTCTGGGTTTAAGTAATGACTGTCAAAAGTCAAGGCCTTCTCCATATCGCAGGTGGTCATTATTGTTGTCGTCTTTTTCAGATCTGTTATAAACCTGCGGTGTGTCCGTAATTTTGGGAACAGCCTACGTTTAAGCGTTTTTTCGGCAGAGAAGTTCCAGTCCATAATAAAGCGCAATGTGAGTGGTGCCACGGCACTGCCCGTAAGGCGCATATGCGAGTCCTTCCAATTGCCAAAGCGTTCGGACATCCCCAAATATTCTACCCCGATATTAGACCCGCCAAGATACGCCACATTGCCGTCTATTACAACAATTTTGCGATGATTACGGAAGTTTATGCGCACAGGAACCGGCGGCAAAAACACCGCCATTTGCCCGCCTGCCTCAAGCAATGGTTTGTACATATCCTTTGGGGTGGCAGAGCAGCCCATACCATCTATAAGAAGGCGCACAGAAAGACCGTCTTTAGCACGGCGGGCCAGCGTATCAATAAGCTGAGCCCCTGCGGGGTCGCCACGCAAAATATAGTATTGCACAAAAATATAATCCTTCGCATTTGCAATATCATCTAAAAGTGCGTCAAATTTGGTTATTCCGTCGTGATACAGGGTTACGCGGTTGTCGTATGTTGCTTCGCCCTCGTTGGCGCCAAGCCCCAGGCGTTGATATTCTGCAAGCAGTTCCTCGTCTTGTTCAGACTTATGTAGGAACACTTTTTGTTTTCGGCTGTCCTGCCCCACAATCATGTAAACCACAAAGCCGCCAACTGGGACAAGTGCCATAGCTACTACCCATGCCCAGGTAGCCGCGGTGTTGCGCCTTTGCACAAAAATAACAAATACCATGAAACCAAAATTAATCACGGCAATAAGAAGCATAGGGCTTATAATTGCCGAAAATTGCAAAGGATTAAAAAAATCAAGCATGTATACACCGCCATTTCTATTAAAATGGGGCTCTGCCCCAAACCCCGCCGTTCCGCGGGAAATGAATCCCCGCTACACTTCCTCGGCTACGCCTCCGGTGAGCGCGACGGCGCGCTCTTTATCGTATAAATATACACGCAACAGGCAAAAAATACAAGAATACTTATAATCTGCGATGTTGATAATCCGAATGCAAAACCGCGGATAGCGTCGCCACGTAAAAATTCCAGCCAAAATCTGGTGAAGCTGTACATAAGGCCGTAAATAGCTGCCAGCACACCCCAACTTTTTTGCAATGGGGCTCTGCCCCAAGCCCCGCCACTACAGCGGGAATGAATCCCGCTTCCGCTTCCTTCGGGAAGCGGCGCAGCCGCTTCTTTACGTGTAAACACCCACAAAACTGCAAAAATTATTAAATTAGCGGCAGCTTCAAATAACTGAACAGGAATTAGCGGCACCCCATTGGGCGCACCCAATGAGTTGGTGAACGTGACGCCAAGCCGATGTTCCATTCCGTGGCAGCAACCGGCAGAAAAACAACCAACTCGCATAATCGCATGGGCAAGCGGAACCACAGGTATGGCAAGCTTCATTGCCGTGGCAAATGGCTGCTGCATTACTTTACAATACAAAAAAATGCCTGCGATAGCCCCAAATAGCCCGCCATAAAACACCATGCCGCCAAACCAGCGTATCATAAAATGCACAAAATCTGTTGTAAAATAGGCCCTGTGCGCCCACATAGCAGGTGTTTGAGTAATGCCAAATAGCAGCGAACTGCCAACCAGTAAGCCAATCCCCGCAAATGTGCCCATATAAATAGGATCCGACTTTGGCAAGCCATATCGCCCCGCTCGTAAGCCTGCAACTGTAGTAGCCAAAAAAAATCCTACCAGTCCCAAAAGGTTAAAGGTAGGATATTCTCTTCCAAGGATAGATATGAATGGTAGCATATTAGAAGCCTGCTTCGTTAAGGCCTTCCATGAAGCCTTGACAGAACAATGGGCCGCATGTAGCAAGTAAAATCCCGCTTAGTACCAATCCGATAATTGACATTATCAAACCGGCAATGGCCATGCCCCCGGTGTTGCCTTGCTTCCTGGCTACCGCAGCAAAAATAATACCTAAAATACCAAATATAATGCCTGGCACCATCAACCAAATGTTTATAAGTGCGAGTATACCCATTACTAATGCTGCAACGGCAAGGCCTTTGCCTGCATTTGGATTTGTTACAGGCTCTTCTTGCTGATAGGGTTGAAATTCTTGGTTCACAATAATACCTCCAAAAAATAATATGCGTAGATTATACACGGCTGTTAATATTTTTGCAAACATTCAGATAAGTCTAATATTAATTCTAATATTAATATCGTACAAAAAATGCGAATAATATAGCAGATTTTGTTTGCCAAAACCATTATAATGATGTCAGAAATCAAAAAATATTATGAGGTGTATCAAATGACCAAACTAGAACGTATTGTGGCAACAGTAATGCGCAAAGGCGCAGACAGAACGCCCGTGTATCCTATACTTGCAGGTGTAACCCGCAAACTGGTAGATGCCACATATGAAGAATGGTGCACAGATGCCGACGTGTGTGCAAACGCGCTTTGGAAAGGCGTGGAAGAGTTTGACTTAGACTGTGTTGTTACATTGATAGACCTGTCTATCGAATGTGACGCGTGGGGCCAGGGTGTTGTATTTTACGAGGAAGATGCCCCGCACCCGGATTATAACAATCTGGTTCTCAAAGATATTGACGACTATGCAAAAATCAAAAAAGTAGACTACAGGACATCTAAGCGCATGATGATGCACCTTGATGTTTGCAAAAAACTAGTGGAGAAAGCAAATGGCGAAGTTCCAATTGTAGGCTTTGTATTTGGGCCGCTGGGGGTACTATCTATGCTGCGTAACCAGCAAGACATGTACATGGATATCTACGACGACCCGGACGCGGTTAAAGCCGCCGCGACAGAAATTAACGAAACATTAAAAGACTACGTAAACGCAATGATAGACACCGGCGTTACCGCCATCATGCTTGACACATTATTTGCTTCTGGCAGCATAATGTCCAAAGACATGTGGAAAGAGATGGAGGGCGGCCTTGCAAAAGAACTGGCCGACATCTGCCACGAGCGCGGCTGTCTGGTTATGATTCATAACTGCGGCGAAAAAATTTACTTTGACGCGCAAATAGAATCCATGAACCCATGCGCAATTTCCTTCCTGCACGTGCCAGATGACTGCAAAGATTTTGCCGAATGCAAAGAAAAATACGGCGACAAAATAACCCTGATAGGCTGCATCCCGCCGCCAATGGTTGTAATAAACTCTGACGAGGAATGGGTTGCCAAATGTAAAGAGCAAATTGACATTTTTGGCAAAGGCGAAGGATACATGCTTGCCACCGGCTGCGAATATCCGTCCGGCTCCGGGTTTGAAAAGGCACGCTTGATGGTTGATGTAGCTAAGACGTATACACCGCATCATTAATCTGATAATATAGGGTTGTCCTGCTACTCGGGACAGCCTTTTTTGTTCGTCACTGCGAGGATGGCCTTGGCCAGACGAAGCAATGTAGAAAGGAAAATCCACATGACTAAAACCCCAAAAATCTTGGTAATAGGCAGCATCAACATGGATTTGTTAATGCTAACCCCCCGTATGCCCCACCCGGGCGAAAGTATGCTTTCGGAAAAATATCAGTTTGGCCCCGGGGGCAAGGGCAGTAACCAAGCCGTGGCCTGCGCACTGCTTGGCGGTGACACCACTTTCGTATGTAAAACCGGCGACGACGCTTTTGCCGGGCAGCTGCGGCAGTCGCTGGTTGAAAAAGGCGTTGGCGTAGATTTTATGGGCATAAGCCCGGGGCAGCAATCTGGCTTTGGTGTTATTATGCTGGAAGATGGCGGAAACAACCGCATTATCACGCATTTGGCCGCCAACTTAGACTTGAACAAAGCTGACATAGACCGCGCCTTCGATAGCCGCGAATATGACGGCATGATTATCCAATTCGAAATTGCCGAAGACATGGTAATCCACGCCTGCGCCCGCGCACGGGAAAAAGGGATCCCAATCATACTTGACGCAGGCCCTGCGCTAAATTTCCCACTGGAGAAAATAAGCGGCATGGAAATACTAAGCCCCAACGAAACAGAAACCGCCGCCCTATGCGGCATTGTCCCAACCGATGAAGCCACATGCCTGGCCGCGGCCCAAATTCTTACAAAACGCGCCGGCGCAAAGCATATCGTACTAAAAATGGGCGACAAAGGCGCAGTGCATTACCACAATGACAGCCTTGCCCACTACCCGCCCATGAAAGTAACCGCCGTAGACGTAACTGCCGCCGGGGACGTATTTACCGCGGCACTTGGCGTACAATATTTGCAGCACGGGGATATTGCCCGGGCAATACGCTACGCCAATGTAGCGGGCGCACTGGCGGTTACAAAGGCCGGGGCGCAGTCATCTATACCAACTGCTGTGGAAGTGGATGCCTGTTTAAACCCACCCCAACCTTCCTCTTTTGAAAAAAGTGAGCAATAAGAATACTCAAAAGGGTAAGGGACAAGACACCACCTAAGACCCAAACTGCAATCTGCTGGAATCTCATGTATGTGGCAACCATAGACTCCGGATGTTCGAAGGTTACTTCGTCCCGGATAGTCAGGGGCACAAAATCAAAAGGCATAACTGCAAAATCTACTAGGCTTTGGTTTATTCCAGCAATTGCACGGCTTTCTGGCATCATGGACGCAAATGCCCCCAGTCTTTCGATTGTATTTTCGTTATTTACTTCCCGTAGTGTTACGAACCTATCAATAGTGGATTGCAGCGCTTCTTGTTCGCTGGCGGCCGCAGTAAATGCCTCGTGGCGTAAATTGCTCAAGAACCGGTTGTATTCCGCATTCACATCATGCATAAGCCAAATGTTGTCTTCGAACAGGAAGTTCAAATCATGCCTTATTTGGTTTAGAAATACTTCGTAGTTTTGCAGCGAACGCTCTACTTGCTGGTGAATATCGTTAGATAGGAAATCATCTACATTAAAACTTAAAAGCTGGTCATGCATAAAGTTTAACGAATCCCAAAAATCATCTGGACGGGGAGGAGGGGGTATAAGCGGGCTTTGTGGCCGCTCTGCCATAAACATGAAGTGCTCATGCACTGCAAATGGTATTTGATAGTCAAAGTACGCAGGTGGAAGGTCTAAGCCCATGACATTGTTAATTGAAACGGTTGGGAAAGCAACATCAAACACATGGTATATCGAGCGGCCATCGTATTGCGATGGAAAATAGATAGAAGTGTCCCAGGCGGGTATCGGCATTACATCCAGCGGTGCTACGTTTTCTGGTATAGAAATATTAACGATGTTCGGCTTTTCCAGGGGCTGTATATTCGAAATGTCCGGCAGGTTTGGTAAAACAATATCGTCTATATCTTCCGCAAGGTCTGTGAGATTATAAATGAAGTCTGAAATGTCATATGTTGATATTGTTAATATATCAAATAAATCTTTCAGATCGTCATAGAATAACCCCGTATTATGCAGCCATGCAGCCATATCAATGATGTCATCTTTTAAGTCCATATGCCAGTAGTTAAGCAATGCGGCATTATAATTTAGCTGACTTATATAGTTATAATTTGTGTAGGCAATTTGGTAATCTATACTGCCCTGTAACGTTGGCGTCAAGCTGTTTAGCTGAGTTGTCACCTGTGTATTCACTTCCGTTTGCACTTGTGATTCTACTTGCATTAATAAGTTGGGAATAAAGCTGTCTATTGCAGAATTTATCTGACAATTAACACAAAGACAACTTGAAATTGGGGCTTCAAACGAGGCGCTTAAAGCGGCTCCGGAAGCAGACATTGGCTTAATATACGAAAATGACAAGTGTCCAGTACATGGTAGGGGGTTGGGGTTTGTAAACGTTAGATTGCTTAGGTCTACAGAAATTCCTCCTATCATACCTGCAACTACGCTATCCACGCATATTGTTACATTTGGGACATTAGCAAATGTAATGTACATAGCCGGCCCCGTTGTGACGCCAAGCGTTAAATTGGGAAGCGTTAATGCGTTAAACTGCGCGTAGGGTAGTGGAGCTGGCACATAGGGCAATGCGTCAAATCCATTCTCAAATATATCACGCGCATCTTCCAGCATTGCATGAACCTGCTCTAGATCATAATGCCATGTATTAAGCTGCGATTTCCCTTGTGTTAGGTCAATCCGCCAATATTCCAAAATATCGGTATGCGAAATTAATTCTGTATGCCACACTAATAGACGTTGCAAAAATGTTGTTACATCTTGAATCTGGGAATTTAGGTCGTCTGTTCGATCCAGAAAATAACCGAACTGCCCAAACATTCTGCGCTCATAGTCTTGCAGCAGCTCTTTCCAATCTGTTAAATCCCCTAGCACCGGTAATAAACTTGCTTCCAAAGAAGCATGATAAGCCATCAATAACTCAGAATGATCTTCTATAGAGCCCAAGAAAGACTGGTACTCCATATGCCAAAACTCTGCATCCCAAAGCCATGAAATTGATATGTCCTGCCAGTCCAAGATTTGATTTTGATATGCTTCCAAAGCTTTGTTCCAAACTACATTTTCCTGATGCCATGCACGTAAGTCTGTTTCGTGCGCACTTACATCTTCAAAAAAAATATCCAACAGTTCGCCATAAAACTCCGAATAGCCTGTCCACGCCATTAACATACTAAGCCAGGCATCTTCTTGTGCAGGGAAGTTCTCTGTTAGACTAATAAGCCCCGTCCTCATCCAAAGGAATTGGTTGGAAGCCATTGCGTAACTATGCAAATACCAATTTGCAACTTCTTCGGCAAACCCTCTGACGATATCCATGTAAAAAGGCGTGTCAAGCTGCCGTGGCTGTATTGGGACAAATGGCACATCGTCCAAATCTAAATCGGCAGTAAAGTCGCCAAGTGTGATTAATTCTACCGCAAGCAGGTCTGCCAAGTTGTTTTGGAACACCCCATCCACATGGTCTTGTGCATCGTGGAACTGCCGCAAAATTGAGCTTACATATGTGCTTGCCAGCGTAGTGTTAATGGCCATTTGCAATTCTGTAATTGCGATAAAAGTCTCAAGATATTCCCGTTCTGACAAGTTAGGGTTTATTTGAAACTCTAGCTGGACCCGCTCTGGCCAGGCGGCATTAAAAGACAGCACCTTAGTGGACACATTTGACGGGAAAGTAACAATAGCGGCGTATGTACCGCTGGCAAAGCCCGTTTGCGCCATTGCAGGGGAAACCAACACAAAATCATCCCCCAAAGTGTCGATTATGGCGGCAGAATAGTTATACCAACCGCCATTTGCCAAAACACCGGCATCGCCGTTTACCACAGCGACAGTAGTGTTTAGCCGACTTTGGGCTGCATGCATATCCACTTGCCGGTAGGATTCTGACTCCGCACCAAAACGTAAGCCTATGATTAAAGCTACAGCTATACAGGTTACAATAAATGGAATCCATCGTTTTTTCATTTTAGGGCCTCTTTTCTATGTGCTTCCCCTGTTGGAAATTTAACATATATTTTACTTTGTCACAATGTACCACGACATGGTATTAAAATGCAAGTTTTTGTCGTAAATTGTTTAAAAAATGTGTGTGGCCAATGTAAGCGTCAAATAAAGTCACGTCTATGCATAGAGGTGACTTTATTTGACGCTTACCTTTATTTTGAGGTTTTTGCAACAAAAAACGCCCTCGGTTATCGGGAGCGATTATTGGATTATTCATTATTGGATTGTGTATGGTCAGATGGTGCTTCTGCTATTACTTCCTGCAGTTCTTCTTCGCTGGTGCTAAGAATTTTATTTGCTTGGTCTAGCGTTTGCTGTGCGCGTCTTAAAGCAAATTCGGCATCTTCTTTAGCAATGTCTATCCTTCTCTCAGCATACCGTGTGCGGGTAGCGAATCTTGTAATCATCGCCGCATCCCTTTTGCCTAAATGAATATATCGTTTTTCAGCATTGACGTATTCAAGTAGTTTGATAATGCTATGAGTTTCAATGATTTCCTTTTCTAAATGATACAGAACAGCCTTTATTGCCTTTTCTGTTGCCTGTTGGCAAAGATAGCAGATAATTTCAATGGGCAAAGGCTCCATAGTATCATACAGATGCTTTGCCGCCGCATATTCGTTAGAGCCTATTTCAAAGCTTAACTTCGCCAACTCTTTGTCTGTCATTTAATATCACCCCATCCTTGAATATGCGATGCCCCAGAAGGTTTTTATTTTGCCTATCTTCTTCAAACTCGGCAAAGGTGTATAACACTAAATCATAAGGCAATGGAAAGCCATCAGGAATAGCGCACATAGCATCAACGGCCATTTCCTCGCGCCGACTTGTCAATTCAGGAACGAGAACGCATATGTCCAAATCGGAAACATCGTTTGCTTCCCCTCTGGCATAAGAGCCGAATAGAATTATCGTACATTCGGGGTGTACGCTTTCAATGGAAAAAGCAACTTCATCTAAAAGTTCGGGAAGTCTTGTATTTACTTCACGTTTCCAGCTTTGTAATATATCTGACATGCCATCACGCTCCTTGCCATAAAAATTTCCAATCACCCTATATTGCACCACACAATCGAACAAAAAGACACCTTTTTTTGAAATTTTGTAAAAAGGCGAGGTTTTCGCAATGGCAAGCTGTGAAGCATTGCCCTTGCTTTACCTACCTTAATTATACCCCATTGGGGTCTAAGTTACCACTACGACTTTACCAACCGCTCTGCGGTAATCTTTCATTACTCCACAAGGTTGCTGCTGTCCTTGGAAAAACATTTACAAAGATGCGTGGATTCTCAATCGACATAAAGCCTGCATTTACTTGACCGAAGTGCAGAATGAAGTCTACAAGATATTCATTTGCACCAAGCCCAAGATGTACTGGAGCAAGCTCAATCACATTGTTTATTGTGGTGGATAGTGTTTCGTCTGTTATAATTCGCATAGAAAACGAGCCTTGGGTCGAGGGTCCTGGCCTTCGAGCATCTACGCAAAAAGCCAAAAATGTTTCACCGCCAACTTGAATGGAATACATACCAGCTCCGATGAGTCCACCTGTGTAATTAAGTCATGCGTTGGCTAAAGGCATACCCTGTGTGAGTACCGCTGTGCCAGTATCACCATCCGGTGCTGCCGTTGTGGTCTGTTACGCTGGTAGTGTTTTGCATCACATCAAATGTTGCGGTAGTGCTGACGCCGGACGGGTCAATTATTTCTACTAGGTTGCCTATGTTGTCGTATTTGTATTCTACAACCGCGTCATTAAAATCTGTAATGCGCGTTACCATGCCCGCAAGGTTGTATTCATACAAAGTTTTTACGCCCATGCTGTCGGTTAAAGCGATAACATTTCCGCGCTGGTCAAACTCCAGCGTGTATTGTGCCGAGTCTGGCAGCATAAGCCAGTACATGCGCCCCTGAACATCGTTTTTGACGCTTGTTACACGCCCTATTGGGTCTATGGAGCTGGTAAGGTTGCCGTTTTCGTCGTAGGTAAAGCCCATATGACCGCCATTTTGCAGGGATAGTTTTACAGGCTTATTAAACACATTATACTCTGCTATTACGGAATTGCCTAATGGGTCTGTTTTTTTAGTGGTGTTTCCATGGACATCAAACTCGTACCACCAGGTATTTTTGTTCCTGTCCATGTGGCCTGTGCGTTTGTTTTCTGTATCGTAGATATACCGCTCGTCAAAGTCCGCATATGCGGCCCGTACAGTGCGGTAGGTGCTGTCGCGGAAGTATTCGATTTTATTCCCGTTTTGCTCGGTGACGCGGGTTGACATGCGGGCGTCGTCGTACTCAAGATACGATATGCCGCCGTTTGCCATGCGCTGCACAACGGTACGGCCTTGGCTGTCGTATTCGTTTTGTACGGTGGCAATGCCCAGCGGGTCAATTTGCTCGCTTATCAAACCGTTGCCAACATATTTGTACTCGAATGCAGCACCGGATGGGTGCGTGGCTTTGGTCAGTTGGTTTTGTTCGTACTCATAAGTGACATTTCTGCCGGTATGGTCTGACACTTTGGACAGCAGCTTGTCTTCATTATAGGAGAAGGACAGCTTTCCGCAGTCGGTTTGCACGCTTGTTAAAAGGTCGCCATCGTATTCCAGGGCTGTTTCGTGGCCGTTGGGGTCTATGATGTAGGACAATGTCCCGTTTTGGCTAAACTGGTACTGCTCTAATGTTTGGAAATGCAAACAGAACCCGCCGTTTTCATCTGCAATAAGCACGTTGTGGCGGTCTGCCGGTGCGGCGTACATGCCGTTGTCCAGCCGTTTATATGTTTCCGCATGGCCATCATCAAATACGATGTGAATATTTTCTTCGTTATTGTACAGGCGGATATTGTAGTTATGTGTCCAGTTGATGCCCAGCACACCATCCATGCCGCCCACAGAGTTATAAAACCGCTTAAACACCAGCGGATAACGGCCCGGGATTACTATATTATCTTTTGTGTAATAGAAGTTGCCGGTTGTGGAGTTGATAGGGTCAAGAATAGGTTTAGCCCCCAATCTCGCGTATTGGGGGTTGCTATGGAAGGCTGATAATTTACTCCCCAGGTCACCACTCAAGAATTCTTAATGCGACCATCAGTTCACTGACTTTTTCCCAGTTGTCTACTAAGTCGGCAACTGTTACAGGGTCAGTTAGACCAAATTCCTCAAAAGTGACCAAGGGTCTTTCATTTACCCTCCGGCTTATATTGTTAATATCTTGTTCCATAAAAGAGTATTCTCTTGGCCAGGCAACAATTATATTATCTGGGAAATCCAATGCTTCTGCTTCCGTATGCACAAATACAATATCTGTATAGAATGGGTCATGCCAAGGGCTACGTGGATCAAGAGCACTTTGTGCGCTCCATCCAGTCACTATACGCCGTTCGCCATCACGACTAATTCGAAAGTCAAAAAACCACCAATTTCCATAGTCGCTTTTTTTCATTAAACGCATAATGCGCGCCTCCTCTTCAAGAGCTCTCTCTGTGTCAACTACATTGCGGTTAGTAAACCTATATATTATACCGTCAAAAGAACCCCATGCATAAGCTACAAATAGCGTTGGTAAAAGTATCATTAGCACGGTCACAATCAAAGTTATAATCTCCATGCGAGTCAAACCTAGTTTTTTTCTCATTTATCAGCACCTCCCCGGCTTACATAGGCACATGGTCGTCAAGCAAAGGCGGAGACATTGGCGGCGGGTTTTGTCGCAGACGTTCTTGCCGTATTGCTTCTTGTCGCGCGGCTTCAGCTTCGCGTTCGGCTTGGGCGGTAACATTCACCACAATACAGTTATTCTAATTTTCTGAACGAATTGTATAACCGTTGTATAGGCTTCCAAACCATTCAAACGTCCCTGTTATCACCATCATATCTCCGACTTTCTCCCAGTTATCTACTAGGTCTGCAACTGTTATGGGATATGATAATTCAAAATCTTCGAAAGTGACCCCAGGCGTCATATTTACATTCCGATTTATGTTGTTGATACGATTTGCAGTGAATGGATATTCTCTTGGCCAGGCTACAATTATGTTGTCAGGGAAATCCAATGCTTCTGCTTCTGTGTGTACGAATACAACATCTGTATAGAAAGGGTCGTGCCAAGGGTTAAATGGGTCAATGGCCATTTGCGGAAATCCAGATCCACCTGATATGTGCCGTTCTCCATCACGAATAATTTGAAACTCAAAATGCAAGTGATTTCCATACCCAATTTTTCTCAACAAACGCATAATACGCGCCTCCTCTTCAAAATCTCTCTCTGCATCAATTACGTTGTGATTAACAAACCTATCTATTATATCGTCAAAAAAACCTGTAGTATAAGACACAGCTAATGTAGCGAAAATTATCACAAGCACTGTCACAATCAAAGTTATAATCTCCATGCGAGTCAAACTTAGTTTTTTCATTCAGCACCTCCCCAGCTTACATAGGCACATGATCGTCAAGCAAAGGCGGAGACATTGGTGGCGGGTTTTGGCGCAATCGTTCTTGCCGTATTGCCTCTTGTCGCGTGGCCTCCGCTTCGCGTTCGGCTTGTGCGGTAAATCCGTTTTCTCTGGCGCTGGTGTTATGGTTTATTCTCTTGTCCAATTCATAAATCCCAACCGCACCAAGTGCCCGATACACCTCGAAAACAGCCGTTGGGTTTTCCATATATTGTTCACGTGTAAAGTGTAACTGCGTTATATTTTCAGGAGACGGTGTTATATCTGCCAGTCTGTTGTTTCGAAGCACATGGTCAAGAGCATCTACGGCTTCAAATGTTAAAACTGTTGGCCAAGTAAGTATTTGCGGGGGGCCATTCCCGTGTATAACGACCCCCCTGTAGGCAAAGTGCGATTGATAATTTCGAAACCTTTCCATATCACTACGGCTCAATACTTCTTGCTGCCTACGCTCTGCCTCTGCCCTGGCAGAAGGAATGCTTGTAAATATATTTCCAAAATTAATAACATGGGATGCTGCAGTTTCTACGCCTCCAGGCGCAAGTGACAGTAATCCGCCCAATACAGAGCTAGCCGTACTGTTAATAAGTTGTGTTGTAATATGTGTTTCTAAATCAAATGCATGTCTAATGAGATGATGGTTTGTTTCACCCTGCAAATGCGACCAAGCTACACCCGCACCGCCTAATACGGAAGTTATTGCTATTTGGCTCTCGTTACCATCAAATTTATACCATTGGGTTAAATGTATTCCTTGTTCAGGGGGTGTTATGTTGCCATGCTGCACAGAAGTTTGCCTAATTGTTGACGAAGGAAAGTTTCCGGGGCTATCAGCTTGTATAAGATGAGTGAATACACTCCCCTGATTAAAAGTAACGATGGTGCGCCTTTCATCACCTGCAGTAAGTGTAATAGGTTGGTCGTTAAAACCGCCCAAAAGTACACGCTGCTGTATCCCGGGGTCTGCATGTTGTCTAAGGGCAATTTCTACATTGTGGTCGGTTAAGCTGTTAACCATAGTAAGCAGGGCTGATAAGTTCATTAGATGGTCACGATTGCGTTGGACAATTCGATACTCGTTACCTGTATGGTCAAGTCCCATTTGCAAAGAAAGCAATTCATCAATACCACTGTCTATATGCCTTTGGACACCCGCTATTTTATGTGGGCAAATGGAGAATGCAGGGTGATTGGGTAAGGCGCTTACGCCATCAGGTAGATTTACTGGCTCTAAAAACATATTAAGGAACCTCTGCTGTCCTTCCAGCGTATCTAACTTTGAGTAAAACCATGCCAAAGTTCTAAATTCGGCAGGGGTAATAGGTCTTGTTCTTCGACTTAAGATATACTCTGACATTTCCCATTGGTCAAGGTAGGCATTCTGGTTGTTTAGCAACGCACCTATAGTAGAGCCGCCTGGTGTAATATAGCCAATGCTATCACGCAGTTCTAGTATCCTGGCCATGTACCGTTGAATATCACTCTTAAAAATGGCTATACGCGCAGCATATCTATAATCGGTTTCCTGCGCCATACGAAACAGTTCGTCAAACATTGCGTTGGTTGACGCTTTCTTTTGCAATAGCAGCCTTGCTTCGTCGCTAAGCTCTTTGGCCTCCCTGCGCAGTGCCTCAACAAGCCTTCGCCTTTGTGCTATCTCGGCTTCAACACGGGCTATTGCGACGGCATCTTCTACTTCCCTAGTGTATTCAACATATGCGGTATAGGTATATGATTCTTCCTCGCCTTTGCTGTTTGTGCGAGTTCCTTCTCGTTCTTCGGTGGTGGTTCCTGTTATGGTTCTCATTATGGGTAGGGTTGCTTGAAGCCTGACAGCTTCTGCCTCTACCCGCGTTGCTTGCATCAAAAGTTCGCCGGCCGCGCGGTCCATGTTGCCGGCTTGCGCTTCCATTGCCCTTTCAGAAGAGGCGCGTACTTGTTCTGCTGCTGGTACATTCCATATAAAGTCCATGGTTTCAACCCCCAATCTCGGTGATTTCCCGTGCAAAGCGGCG
>Ga0131853_10002484_pt1 | contig 32900 bp, 14 predicted proteins | sample TergutLab28metaG_FD_92764 | JGI IMG/M metagenome (GOLD analysis project Ga0131853, IMG submission 92764) | Labiotermes labralis P1 segment gut microbial communities from Petit-Saut dam, French Guiana - Lab288 P1 (version 2) (version 2) | ecosystem: Host-associated > Arthropoda: Insects >... | reverse complement strand
TCAGGAGGTCAAAATTGTATTATACAGCATCTGGTATCATCACACTGTAGGTGGCCATCCGGTGCACGGGACGGCCACCTACAGGTTTATTGATACCAGATGCTGTATAATAAATTTTTGACCCCCTGATGATGAGCACATAGTGCTCGAAATATGTCGAGGCGTATAATGAACTTATTATAAAAGAAGATTTTGTGCATTAAGTTGGTTAATTGCTAAGTTTATTCCTGACAACATTCACTGGTAACCTCAAAGCCATCCGGGAAATAAAAAGCGACAGCACAACTACGACCTTACTACCCACAGTGCTTTGTAAATCATAATTCACTATCACAGAAAATAATCCACAATATCTAAACCAAAGTAACAAATGCGACCGTCTTTACGCAGGCACTCGGCACGAATCCACGCGTTCCTGCCAAAAAATGCTGAGGTTTCAAACAGTTCATATGCCAAAATGCCCGAAAGGCGCCACAAGATAATCACGATCGCCTTCCGTCTTATGTTCGATTCACATAATCCTTCTCTCAAAATCACCCCTGGCACTGCAGCCAACTGTACACTGATAATAGTACACACTACGAAAATGGCTACGATTCTCAGACCAACACGACTGGGTAGAACGTCAGAAAAAGCCATCTAATCCGCAAATGACTTAATATGAAATTAATTACCTTCCAGGAAGACATAATTACGTGATCGCCCGAAACATGTTGAGCTGATTAAAATTACTAATAAAATTATTATTGTTGCATCTAGTTGGCTGTTTATATTATTGTCTTTAAAAGTCTGAGGCTTTCCTCGAACATTTCAGGCAGTTTCTGAGTAAGCGACATAAATCTGGACACCACTGCTACCTCCTACACCCCTCCATATTCGTCACCTAAAACTAAAAGAAAAATTAAATAAAGGAAATTATATAACATGACATATATTCACAAACGGTATTCATGGCCACAGGTACTGATCTCATCACCAAGTTCCACCAGAAAACCGGCTCTTCTGACGACTGTAGTCTTCTTGAAAGTTATGCCGCGTAAACTGGTGAATAGTTACCGGCTTTCAGAAGAAACATGTTTTCATATTCAGGGTCAAGCAATTCAAAAAAGACTGGTCTTAGACCGCTTGATCTTGAAGTTGAATGCTTTACATTCCTTCGAAACGCCGGTAACCACGAGCACCGGTCGACACGGCTAACATTCCAGATGATCCGAATATTCAGAAAAAAAAGTTTCTTCACATGTCTCAAATACGTATTTTGGTTGAAGAGTGAGAAGTGAATCCACAAAACTCACCACCTAAACACAATCCTCGGTGAGGAAAACATTTGCTTGTGTCTCTTTACCGGCCTCCTCGTTGAAACGCAACGTTCTGTGCTACTATCACAGACATGCTGCACAGCCAATTCCAACAACTTTCCATCCTCACACCTCGAAACCCACCGTAACGCCATCCACCATCTCCGTGTTTCAACAAACATTATCACCAGATTCTGTGTATACATCCTTACCCACCCCACTGTGGCCTCCTGTATTGCACTATCCTAACAGAATTACGTGTTATGTACAAAGTCACGGCTATCCGTTCGTTTTAAGCTACGAACAGAACACATTACTTCAGTTAACCCAATCGCTTCGCAAAGGCAGTAATCAAAATCATTGTAAGTATAATTCAGACTCACTGTAAATATAATTGATTGATTTCTGTGGATACACGCGATCGAAATATGTACATCAGATCAGATCGGCGGATATTTAACTACATGGTTTATAAGGCAACCCAAAATGTAAGAGACTATGGGCGATGCATACAGTCACTTGTGGTGATAAAATACATCTAAGTAATTCGGCGGATTCAAATCTGAAATTTCTGTATTCAGTCGCACTTCGACAGTGAACGCCCGAGACGTGCTAAAAAATAAACTGTAACGAATAGGAAGGAGAACATTACACTGGAAACAAGGTGTGGATTGGGTTCATACTGCTAAGGACAAATGACGGGTTACTGAGAACATGATAATGAACTTGCGGATACCGAAAAATCGAGATACGTGTAATACTTGAGTAGATGAGGTATTGTTAATTTATCAAAGACTCTGTCAGGTAGTCAGTCAGTCGGCTGTAAAAAAAAAATACAGCCCTGACAGAACAGATTAGTAAGCGTGTTCCAGCAGATGGTTGTGTTGCGACACCATTGACTGTGGCAAAACTTCCTCCGGACTGCGACTTTGTACATTCTAAATCTTAATTAAATTCATCCTCTGACATCTATGAACTAAGGCTGAACAGTATTACGAGCAGTAACCAAATACCTCACACTCTCCCAATGATCTAGTTGGCTTCCCCCAACCAGTTCAGTCCGCAACATAAAAATCTAACAGCAAGTGCGTGTTATCCATTTACCCTCCCGATAATGGTCAACAGTTTCACGAATCATGTATTGAGAATGTACTGAACTCAACAATAATTCAAGAACAACAACATTAATCCCTTTACAAAGCTAAATTCGCCTAAATGCTATTCAAAAGCCGGTTCTAACTGAACAGACAACACATCGCTGATCATTATATACATTAACGTGGGTAATGAAAAAATGAAAGCTTTCTGAGAAGAAAGCAAAAACCCGTAAGTAAACTCTGAGCGAAATGCTGCGCTACTCAGCGCGGATACAGAACATACAATCAAGGCCGTCATTGCAAGTGTTAAGATGGACATATCACACTTCAAATCGTACATTCTCCGTCATCGAATTATGCGTATACTACATAATAAGGACAAAAAAATATGGTTATAAAAGAAGCACAGTACAGAGAACAGATAACTGCATATTGTCATTTAAGAGATGATACTGACCAAATTTCTGACTCAGCAATTCAAAATTAACGGATAGTATCTTAAATACCATGCCCACACGGCAATTAACACAGTAAATACATCTTCAAATACAACATTAGTACAGTATACGCGCACTGGTAGACCGGCTAATTGCCGAATTCATCCGAGTCCACCCATATACCAGTATGCAGTTCCTTTACCGCCTAACCAGGCTACACACAGGAACAAGAAAAATAAAAACAGAGGTGTTTTGATTGGATAGCAAAGTTGGACCAAACATAAGTTTCGAAATAACGACCAAACTTTTGATTACCTACAACCATTAATATAAGATGGAAATTCCAATGTATTAAGTACAAGACATTTTAACTTTCATAATTTCAAAAGTATGGTGACAAATACTTTCCACCTGAAGATGACCACTTGATAATTAAAACATGTCGGGAATACGTCAACAGTTTTATTCCATACAAGCAAATATTAATGTTGGGTCGATGGCCTCTTTATAATTCTAATGCTCGGCAGTAACTTTTTTTAATTAGTGATGGATGCCTGCATATTACATCTACAGTTGAATGGCTGAAAGGTTTCACAGAAATTTTAAACAATGATAGATCCGAAAACGTTTACCAATAACAAGCAAATTTTGACGTTTTGCTGACCGTGCATCTCAGTATATTTATATCAATATTTAACCAACTTGATGCACAAAATTTGTTTCACAATAAGTTTGATTTCATGTCTCTACATGTTTCGAGCACATGTGCTCATCATCAGGAGGTCAAAATTGCATTACATCACCTATAGGTGTGATGATACCAGAGGCTGCGTAATGCAATTTTGACCTCCTGATGATGAGCACATGTGCTCGAAACATGTAGAGGCATGAAATCAAACTTATTGTGAAACAAATTCTGTGCATCAAGTTGGTTAAATACTGAGATAAATAACAAGCAGTTACATTATGGAACTAGTCTATCTTGTCTGTGAAAATATTAGTGGTTGCCTACATGTCTTATTGAGTTAGTTAAAACAGACAGAGAAATTAAGAAACTCACTGATAAGTAGGTGAGGGTGATAACATTTAAATGGGAACGACATTATAAAAATGTTGGGTACGAAGAATAAAAAACACTCTAATTAATGAATTACGCTGCCGAAGGAAGGGAAACATGTCGGTAGAAAGGAAATGGGCCGTGTTGCAATACCGGAAAAAAAAGAGACAATATTTTTAAAAAAGTGAAAGGACTTGGTCGAGGAAAGAGGAGATGGAAAGGAAATCTGAAAAATAGACGTTTCTTAAGAAAAAAGTTTCGGCGAGAGTGGATATTGAAAAGAGAGTGAGAGAGAGAGAGATCAAATAAAGAAAGGAACGGGAGCAGTGGGCGGGGGGGTGGGGGGTGGGGGGAGAGCTCTAATGTGTACGTACAATTCTGTACATTCCAGGACTTGGAAAAGAATTAATGAAATTAAGAAAACGTGCTCCAATGACAGTTCTTGACTGCAAGCTACTAAAGACACTAGCTTCATTACCGGGCAAAACGCCACCAACATATGTCAGCAGCAAATTCTATCAGCCCTTACTGCATCCCGCGGTTACTAGGTGCAAATATGCACAAACGGAACGTAAAAATTTGATGTGTCAAACAAAAGAGTAACTTCAGAATCCACAAGGGCTTCAGGAATTGAAAATAATAGGATAGTCATCGGTCTGACAAAAAACATCAAGCAGCAAAGGGCCATCGGGAAAGCTGCGGAAGAAGAAACTTCACAATTGGTCGCCATTTACAGTAAGACTAGTTTATGAGGTTTTAGTGTTACGAAGACACTGTTAAATAATTTTATCTGTATTCACAAAATCTTTGGACAAGAATGAACAAAAGGCTCATTTCATTAATAACTATTCCTATCACCACAATAACAATAAAGGGGCCGTGGGTGGTAACAGTAACATCTTGTCAAAAGTAACAAACAAATATCACATTTCTTATCCATACAAACGGAATGAACCATTTAAATTTTGAGATCACGATGTATGGCGTCTTGGGACTAACATCAGTGACACACCGAGTAAAAATTATGTAGTGGGGAATACAAAAAAGCTGTTTATTACGATAACTGGTCGTGCATATCAGCGTTGCCATTCTATTGGACCATCTCACAGTAAGGTCGAACAGCAGTCTTATAGCAGGAAAATACGATACACACGAAACCCAAGCAAGCGCTTTACAGCTGTGAACTAAAGGTGCATTTCTTTACCGGTCTATTTAATGAGAACTTGTTGACCACCCACTCAGGCGTCATATTAACAGGCTGACTGATTATAACTAATCTTCCTTTACGAACTGCTCGTTAATGCCAGCATCGAGGAGAGTTCACATCTGTCATATATCACTAACGAATAGAAACGAGGCCAATTACTGCTGTTATCTACAGTACAAATACCAATGGCTAACAGACAACATGTCATCAAAACCCGCCATTTGCAATGGAAATATTTCACGACTGTTTATGAAGGACATAGAAACGTTCATAATTTTAACCTCGAAAACATTCAGAGCTTCCCTCTATTATCATTTCCCAATTCAACTGAATTACAAATAATTTCTTTAACTCTCAAGGTATAAAAGGATACAACCCACACACCCTCTTCCCAAACACGTTGTAACCAGCCACGAAGTTGTATCGTACGAATTTTTGACAATGTTTTCACACAAGCAATATCACAAACATTCAAAAGGACGTAATCCATTGTCACAATACTCAAAACAAAAACTAGCTGCTTCCGAAAGATAGTGTTTAAATAGTGACAATGGAAACATAAGATGGGCGGGGCATGTAGCGGGTATGCGGAGGAGAGGCGTATACGGGGTTTTGGTGAGGAAACCTGGCGGAAAGACACCACCTGGGAAACCCAGGCGTAGATGGGAGGATAATATTAAGATGGATCTTCAGAAAGTGGGATGTGGGGGTATGGACTGGATCGAGCTGACTCGGGATAGGGACAGTTGGCAGGCACTTGTGTATGCGGTAATTAACCTTCGGGTTCCATAAAAAGCGGGGATTTCTTGACTAGCTGAAAACCGGTTATATTCTCAAGAAGGACTACGCTCCATGGAGTATGTAAGTAACAAAGTAACTAAGTAATTAGGTAAGTAAGTAAGCAAGTAAGTAAGTGACAATGGAAACAGTCCTTTGAAATGTTAGTAATATTACTCAAGAGGTAAGTGCTCATTAGTAAGGAATATCAATAGCATGGAACTACGGGTTTAGAACGCGGGAAAAGGAACATCAAAAACACCAACAAACACACACGCTGTATTCCTGTTCGAGCGAAAACACAACAATGTACCATTTTTTCAAAATATTCCAAATCAGGGGCAATTTCTTCTACCATCTTCCATTCTTACACCTAGTATAACAAGGTCATCGTGATTTACAGCCAGTACATTTACGATGATATTTGTAAAAGGGAGAGTAAAACAACGCTGATTACCTATCCTAAGAAAACAGTAAGTGTCTACTAATAAACACATACAGATAACTGCTGAAAGAGGTTTAAAGTGACAACAGCTTGGAAGTAGCATGTCAATGCAGCACACATTCACTTACACACCACTTCCCAATGACAACACACATCTGGATGTCACACCACCAAGGCACAGCACTCATCCCTTCGTCTCGTGTCCCATCTCAACATATCCCCCCCCCCTCCAACCCTCTTTAGTTCGAAAACAACGAACCGCATGAGGCAAAGTCATTTTTGAGAGCCGAACCACCGTTCAGCCGCCCAACATACACCTATCCTGTGTGGAATCCAGAGGTTATTAATGTGTTCCAAACAGCACACCTAATTCAAGGCCGTTTGTAATAATTTGTCCAAATTGGTTGCAAACGATAAGGTATTCTAGAAAAATAAATCAATCCACAACACTGAGAATTAATACACAATATGTATTGTAGCACGATGTTTTTATTGTTATTAATGGCTGCACCGGCATGTTTCGGCCACAGCTCTCGGCCATTTTTAGGGACCTCGCAAGTGCAGCTTATGCGTTAACTTATGTGGGAGAGATTCTATACATGTTTCCAAATACAATTAAAATTAAAATATTAAAATCCTTACAACATGTGACCTCCCTGAGGACGACCGACAGCTGTGGCGGAACCACGTCGGAACAATAAGTAATAACAATTAAAACATTGTGCGACAAGGTGGTAACAAATATTGTATATGTAATACAGTCGCATGGAAAATGTACAATATTAAATTTAAAACTGAGAACTGAATTTGACAGGTATATAAATTATGCATACATAATACACTAAAATACTTATCTTAGTAATTAACCAACTTGATGCACAGAATTTTTGTTTTACAGTAAGTTTATTTCATGCCTCTACATGTTTCGAGCACCATGTGCTCATCATCAGCAGGTCAAAATTGTATTATACAGCCTCCTGATGACGAGCACATGGTGCTCGAAACATGTAGGGGCATGAAATTAACTTATTGTAAAACAAAAATTTTGTTCATCAAGTTGGTTAATTATTAAGATAAATATACTGAGATGCACGGTCAGCAAAACATAAAGAATACACTAAACGTAAACGTAGTTAATACCAATAGATACGTTCACACACACAGTGTCACTGGTCATTACAAACTTAAACATCCAAAGACCTTGATTTTTTTCCGAACAAGAGACTCATAAACATTCCAGAAATAAACAGGGAACAGTAACACGTAAAGTACAGCCGCTGCCAGAAACTTTCATACACAATGAATTCCACTATGTTCCCTTACCCGAACGTAAAAATCAGCGCTTCTCCATTTCGTGCGAAATACATCCTTGCGGGCTATAGATCCAGTCTTAAAATGCCTCTAAAGACAAAAACAAATAGGCATGTTAAAAGCAAAGCAATATTTCAGCATAATGCGCAATAATAAGATTAGCAATGTAATCTCTGCGGCTCGAAGCTGCTTCTAGGGTGCTATGATTAATGTGGAATGGGAACAGTAAGGTCGTTCCTAACAAAATAAATGAAACGCCACGTGTTCTTAAGTACGGTCGTATACTCGGGAATGCAAACGAAAGGGATACAGCCAATTAAGTTTCATTCCATTCAGAAAGTATCGCTACTATTCAAAAAAGTGTTCAGCTATCCGAAGACGTGTTCACAGTGATAGACGTATACCCCTGAAACATACCCAGGGACAGTATCACGGACTACAAAAATCAAAAAAGGCCAAACAAAAAGAGAGATGAATATAATTTCTGAAACATTAACCAGCACACATCTTGTTTCGTGCGAAATCAGTAACATGTTATACAGCTATACGTACTTCATTTACATTCAAAATACTCGTAAAACGTCATGAATCCTCGAAACGGCTCAAAACAAGACAAAAGCAAATATCGCAAAGGATCTGCCATTTCAGGCTATTTTCTTCTTTAAGACAAAAATAAAGTAGACCCACACAATCACAATGTCGTCTGGGTATGTGTGTATGTATACTTAAAACGTTTCAGCCAATTTACCGATTTCACAAAGTCAGGTATGAACGTTATACCATTGATAGCAACACCAACATCACAAGTTGTAATTTCCTACAATTAGTAACAACAACATGGCGGGCTGGCGAACTTGTGCGGGAGCGACACCCGCAACACTTTAACTTGGGTTCCTGAAACGAACGTATGGTGGGCCAACATGCAACTTTTGTTAAGGCAGTAATTTTGCCGAATAGCCTACCAAGTATGAACACGGAAACCGTGCGACAACTTTATTTAGCCGATATGCTGATGTGGCAGCATGCTGCCACATCAGCACACAATTTATATAACGACGTAATTTTACCGAGTGTTTTAACATAAATATAACTTTAGTCAGGTACAGATACAGCTTCCTGATGACGGTCATTAGAGACCGAAACATGTAGGAGCGATATTATTGTGTATTTTAATGTAAAATAAAAACTTTTAACCAAGTTAATAAATGGTGCATTTGTTGGTGTGTGAACTACATAGAATTCAAGATGGACGGTGCAACGATGAAAATCATTTTATTAACATCTGTAACTTTGGCTGGAAATAGTATCTTATTTGAAAACACGCCTAACAAAATACAAATACAATTTCCATTGAAGTTTTAGGTATGGGGGACGTTCTTATGGGTTCAAATAGTCCTCAATGCACTAAGCTCCCAGACAGACAATCTTCTCCATTCTCTGCTGTCTCGATCCCCTCAAGTCCCAATATTCTCCACGCTACTTAATCACTTCCATCACCATCACCACCACCACCACCATAGATCAGACTAGTTAACCTATAAAAGGTTGACCGTCGTTGTTGACGACATGAAGGCGTATAGGGGAAGTAAAGTACAGCTCCACTCATTCTTAATCTCGGCGTGGTTACAGAGGCAAGTCCATGTAACCAGTTCAGAATCAAAATATAATGCATTACAACCTTTCGCGGATCGAGTAGAAAAGTGGTAAAACTGGTCTTAGTATCACACCCATTACCTTCCCAGCACTCTTTCATTTCATAACAATAATCATAAAATATTCTTAAAACATGGAAACTCGCCATATGTGGCCATTTTTTATTGTCACTATTGTATTAAAATCAAGAACTTTCAGTTCCCTTTTATATATGCACCACACTTGTATCAAACGCAAAGCTGAAATGGAGCTCACGCTGCACTGACTAATGGAAGTACCGTTTTCTGCGCCGTGACGCCGTGCAGCATGGCACAAATGTAACGATAATTCGGAGAAGACTCCATCTTCACGGGACAAGAGTAATACCATGGAGGAAGCAGGCTGTACCGAAACGTTGTAACATTTCTACCAGATTATACTGCGTCACATCCCAGAAAACAGTAATTCTCACAATCATGCACGTATCTGCTAATTCTATTCCGCTTTTTGTTGTGCTGTTGTCGCAGTACTGTACTGTACTCCAATTGATGTCAGTTGACTTCGTCATCACATTATGGAACATTATGTAAACATTTATAGCGCATTTTTTCAATGAATGTTCCCTTTGCTTTTCCACACTTTGTATCAGGAGCTCGACCGCGTTTCTTAATCAGAGTTAGAACTTATGTGTTCTACTAGCACAGCATAACGAATCGTTTTATACTGTATTTTTAGGAAACTGATTTATTTGAAATCTATGAAATTCCTTTCCTAAATAATGTGAAGATACCGACAGTAGGCATTTCTCGAACAGGTATCTCAACACACAAACTTCCCGCAGGCTGCCTGGATATTTAACACGTGTTTAATATAAAACATTACATATTACATACAGAGACCGATACATGTCAATGAATGCAGTGACGTCTCTCAAGTTCATTATTTAAAAAATCGGTAATTCGAGGGGAGAAAACACATAAGACATAGTTTAAACACGAAACTGTGGGCACAGTAACCCGCACCCGACACAGAAAAAGAAACTGTAACAAATGAAACCTCAAGCACCCGTAGGAATCGTGCGAGCAATTCGGTAGGCAACATGTAACACACGGAAATTCATTCAAAGCATTTACAGAGTTAGATAAAAGTAACTGTCCATACGTACCATTCTTCACACACTACACTAGAAGTACCTGCAAGAATCATCTTGCCCCAAGGCACGTGCTGCGCGAACTTCACAGCTGGCAGCACGACAATCGGCTCACTTCTGACCGAAGAAGTGCATTTCTTACAGCTAGCAGGGTTCGGCACATTCAGACTGAGCCTTACCGTCAACATGGAAACATGGCACGTCTGTTTCCTGTACATCTAATGTATGAACCTTTAACCCAACTGTATCGGCTTGAAAATACGTTGCTGGGATCCGTAGTGGTAATGTTATGTCTTAATCATTTCATCAGCGATTTCTGCTCCCTGCAGCGAACAGTCAGTTAAGACTTGTAATCCGTCGGAGTTGGTCGCAATGAGCTGACCAAGCGCCCGGACATTCACTCTTTCATTAAAATAGACAATTTCCGGTGGGCCTTGCAGCATGTAGTGTAGTGAAGTGCTGAGCAGTCTTTGTGGTGCTCCTGCAAATAAATTTCCCATGCCAGCGAACAATGGGCGCGAAAGACCGTTGCCTCATACGACAAAATTCATCTGACCTACAACAGTAAAAGTCCCAGTTCTTTCATTTGCGACAAACGTCAATACTCGTATTAAAAAATGGCCCTGCAGTATCATTTATACTTGCCCAACATATGACGAACATCATATTCGAAAAGCCGTTAATCTGATCCGTGACCCGGAGGTCTGCTACCCTAATTAATTCGCGGGATCTTCTGCAGCCCTTCCAACAAACTCCAGAAACTGTACCTTAAAACACACCACGATTCTTTCCTTGCACATCTTTCCCAATTAAACCCCCACAATTATCATTCAATGGAAAGCTCTACGGAGGTCCAAATCAGCTCCACAGCTACATTACTCGCAGCGCGTTACTTTACCGACTAGCCTACAAATAGACTAACTTCATGTTTTAATGCCGCCAAACAGGAGAAAAAAAAAGAGCTTCTTGAGAGCAAATCTCCGTACCGATTCTTGATATTGCTAGAACTGGTTTATATAAAAAAAATTCTTAAAAGCCCTAGAGATGTTGCCTCCTGTCACAGCGCCGAATGATGGCAACTGCTGCTATCAAAATGATATTTAAATGCAGATTACTGTGACGTTCAGAAAGAAGCGGGGTGGAACTGAAAGGCGCGTAACGAAAGGCAGGCTTTTTGACACTACGTTTCCTGCAGTTGTGCGAATGTGAGGGGAGCTGAGGCTATTCTCAAAATGGTTATATTTATTCTTTCACATTCCAACCACCGATCAATCCAAATCACAATACACTTTATTTCCTGAGGAAATAAATAGGCCAGAACTCGTGATGTTCTCAATTATACCACATCAGCAAAAATAAACAACCTGTACTTAACACACTGGCATGCAAGGTGAACTTCTCAACCAGCGACACTTCTGAAGTGTTATATTCCTTCCAATCAAATCAGTTCTAAAGGGGTGAATCTTTTACGCGACGCATATCCACTCTGTATAAAAACAAAGAGCCACAAGTTTTAAAAAGTACGAAAGACTGACAAATATTGACATAAATACTAATAATAATCTCTCTCTCTCTAGCTTAAACATATATGTTTTCCAAATGGATTCCTATGCAGAATTGTGCATGCTTTTGTTTCATTCAACCAAGTCACCTGTAAATTCATTTCACTAATCGGATATAGGAAGAGCATAAATCGTGAATTTCCTTAATTTTCAGTTTCCCAAATTTCATACTTAATACATAAACTTTCGTCCAAATATTTCTTCTGCACATTTTACATGGTAAACAAATTGTGTATAGTTGCCGTCAAACACAACAATAGTACAATTAGTTATTAGTTTTCTTTATTTTTAGGGCTACATGTTACCGTGTTTTTTTACCATCATCAGGCCATCTCACGGAAACTTGAGGTACACTGACTGCACCGAAACATTCAGCCATTAAAATAAAGGAACTAATAACTAAATATACTACTGTTGTGTTTGACGGCAACAATAATCAATTTGTTTAACTTGTAAATTATTAAACACAACGGGATGTCCTCTATACAAAAAAATAGCATATTTTATTGATAAGATCGCAATACATTCATATATCCTTCAGAACTACGAGAAAATGCATTCACTACACATACACAGTTTACTCCTGTACTTTGTCAACCGCACATAATGTTAAGGTAATTACTAGTTAATTAATTCTTCGAGTACTATGAATAAACGAGACACCGACGGCCATAAAGTTCAGAGAGATAACAGTTCTAGTTTAAACGGAATGTGTCCATATAACTGAACCAACTGACTGAAAATTTATTATTCGATATTTTTGTCTGGCTGTAAAGGAGTGTTAAGAGGTAACTTTGAAAATGTGAAACAACGAGCTGATTACACAGAATATGGAAAACCGTGTCTACAGTGTGGGAGCGAGTTTGCAGGACACACACCACGGGCAGTGCTGTTCGAAGCCAAGAAACGTACGCGGAGCCATCAAAAGATCTCTGCTATTGTTCAATCACACTTACAGGTCAGTTTTAAAAATGTACAGACAAATCTTTCAGAACGTCTCATGCGCTACAAGACATGATACAAATACGACTCAGTAACATTAGGATTGAAATTCAATATCTGCATCATAATTAGTTTTCCTTTCTGCCGCTCTATACATTCTATCCTATTCATCCCGAACTTACTTATATTTCAACTTGATTCTGGTACCAAAATTCTTGTCTGACGTCAGAATTCTTGTTCTTGTCTAATGTTCGGCTGCAGCTACTAAAATCTAATTTCCATAATTTACGTATATTCGTTATCAGCTGCACATCCAAGCTATACAGTACACCGTGCCTCTCTATTCACTCCCCCCGCCCCTCCATTTTCAGGAAGATACAAATATACATCTAAGAGTATAAACTCATTGTGTTCCATTAGGTTTATAAGTACAAAAACAGGATATTCCTTTCCAGCGATTGGCGAATTGGTACGTAACAAAGTACTCATTTGTTAGAATTCCTTTAACGATCTCTATCTTCCCTCGAAAACACTGAATATTGCAGTGCCGTTTCTCCTTAGCCTTTGTATACAGTACACTGGACATTAGAACGGTTACTCACTTTTCGCCACTAATCACAAATAATCCCTGGTAACCACAATGCGCTCTCAAAAGCGCTACAGCCCAACTCGGTGCCCAGGCCGCCTCGTTTTTACGGTTTATATGTCACACACAATTACACACACACACACACACACACACACAGAGTAAAACTCCTCTGAAGGAATGGTCAGCTCGTCGCAGAGGCCACGACTACACATAAGAGACGAATATCCATGCCTTGAGTGGGATTCGAACTCGAAATCCCAGCAAATGAGCAGCGGTAGACCTAGGCCTTAGACCGCACAGCCATCAGGAAGGGCTATCCTTAAGTATCACGATAATATTACTGGGCAATTAATTTATAAATGCATGCAACTATATCAGTATCAACATTATTATTATCATCACTTGCTCCACAAAGTTTGAAATCAGAGCAACAGGATAATTCTAAGGCCGTGATTACGGTACATTACACTTTGGATTACATGGTTTCTGGACTTCGTCCATTGCCTCGTATCCAAAAAAAGAACTAGACGTTTTGGAAAATGGATCCGTTCCCGTCGTCAGGTGATAGTGTGGGGAGGAACTTCTTAATCACTGGACTCACGTACCAATATAAAAACCACGTTACACTAAGAGTAACAGAGTTCGCCGAGAAGAGCGGCAACTTCTTCGACAAAACAGTATCTCATGTAGTCTCCGCACAGAAGCATGGAAGAAAAGCAATCACTTCTGAAGAAATTCTGGTGATCTAGTAACCTGCGTGGTCATAAGTTATTTTAAAACTCTCCATGGACAGCCAGGAACATCTCTGATTCACGCTTTGCAAAGGCGGACGTCAGACAATCGCTCAGATGGTTATTAATAACACAGATTAAAAAACATAGTAAAGGTGTTCTCCGAACTGGGGTTCACGTACTTCCCCATATACGCTCTTTAAAACCTCACACGCCTTCTTTTAACCTTTTAAAGCCTACTGGTCATGTGATGCACCAACAGGTTAAACATTCCAACAACTGTAGGCTCTGCCCGCACTGTATGTGTTTCGTATTTATCTGAGAACAAACAGTGACTTGTGCCCCATACAACATAAACTGATAGGTTTTTATAACCGAGATGAAAAGTGTTTACTGCGGGGTACGAACTGGGTCTTTAAATAATGCAATCTGCGCTTCGTCTTTAGAGGATTAATCTGGTGTCCATTTCGCGCAGATACGAATATCGGTGCGAAGAGAATCGGAGTAAAGACATCATATGACAAAAATCGTGTATTATTTTGTAGCGTTACATATTTACCATGTCGAAAAATGTTTAAAATACTCGTCAAGCGGTAGCTGATAAGCATTGTGTTGATGTACATAAAATGTATTGTATGATAAGGACTTTCCGATAAAATAATAATGCACGATTTAAGCGTCATGTAAAATACGGGTTATACTGGATGAGCAAATAAAAATTAAAGTCGTACAGTAACTGCTGGCACAGACCCAACGTCAAGTTTCGAAACCAAACACGCGAACGGAACACTGAAGGAGGAAGGGGGGAAAACGCAGAAAAGCTCGCAGTATTGCTGTACCTGCAGGTGTGTATCCTTTAACTGAGTCTTTCCACGTTCTACTGAACGTTACATTCGTAACAAATTTACATATCCAAACTTTGTCAGTGAAATTAGGTAACCTGTAACATCAACTGCTCTTTGCGCACATGATATAATATGCGGGGATATAAGAACGTTATGGGTGTTACAGAAGAACGGTATAAATGAAACCTCCATAATTACAAAGGGGCTTAACACCTAATTACAAACTTACATTTATGGACACGTTTCGCAACGTAACAGTATCTTCAAATAGAAGCACCAAAAATTTTGGAACAATTTCGTCATACACGTAGAGGGATTAACGGTTAATGCACAAAATGGAGCGGAGTAACAAAGGTTTGAGGAATTTCAGTTAATGGAAGTAATCTTTGAATGTGACATCCCGTTGTGTTATGACAGTACAATATACAAAATTTTTATCAGTTAAAAAACCCCACACACAACTGTATTTAGACAACAGAATTGATGTGCATAACAGAGCAACATGTTCCGACCTAGGATGTCATTCTCAAGTTCAAGTCAATCCTAAAAAAAACACGCACTGAGGATAACAAAGTAGCATGAAGAAAGTGGCTCTTGTAAGAGGCGTGGTCTGCATACAACGCGAAAAACAAAACTTATTTTTAAGCTTAATATGTAAGAGCTACCACGTCAGAACAAGTTTGAGGGCTCTGAAACACCATGTACTTTCATCAGTGTTCAAAATCCTGTTTCATTTGCAAAGACATTTTACGTTACTTACGAACTCTGTAACAAACCTGAAGCATCCTGTATGACAGAAGACATGTCTTAATGGTAAATAACTGTCTGCGAAGAAAGAATGCTATAATCCAAGGTAGCATCAATCCTACGACCAAGCAGTCCAAAAAGATGGAGGCAATGCCTGCACTACTCCGACACATCGAGTACCTAAGAATCGCCAAGGCGTAACTTCCCAAAAGACTCGATCTTCATCAACGCCGTTGACAGCACTTCAAATATGGTAGGATAAGGTTGCTAGTCAACACACACATAACATTTCTGCAACTGTTTACGTAAAAAGCGATTAATTAAATAAAATTGCACTATGTTATTAAGTGCAGTTATTAGATCTTAATGGAAACTGTAGGAATATTAAAAAACATCATCAGCAATATTGTACCGTAACAAATTTGAAACACTGATTACAGCGACAGAGATCAGCATCCTAAAAGAAACATGAATACCCCAACTTCAAGACAGACAGGAGCAAATATTGTTATTTATTACATGACCTCTTTACAGGTCACTGTTCTCAAAGCGCCTGCAGCATAAGTTTTCTGATACAAGACAGAAGTTACAGACAGAGAAAATTAGGTAGAGGACTGCTTGGGTAAGGCGAAAGGAATTCCAAACCTATGCCGCGAATAAATATACAGACCTGCGTAACAAATGCGTTCCTGAAAAGTGACACATTTGTCTCATTGGAAGGAAAGAGACCACTGGGGAGACTTAGACGTAGAAGGGTGGATAATATTAGGATGGATCTCCAGGAGGTGGTATGTGCGTATATAGACTGGATTGAGCTGGCCCAGGATAGGGACAGGTGGCGGACGCTTGTGAGTGCAGTAATGAACCTTCGGGTTCCGTGAAATGCGGTGAATTTCTTGATTAGCTGCAAACCAGTTAGCTTCTCAAGAAGGACTCTGCACCATGGAGTAACTAAGCAAGTAATTATACGAATTTCGGAGACCATATTCTCTACGAGTATGATTACGATTGTTAAGACAGTCTCACAATGTACTTTTTTTTTTGCACCTTACAATGCAGAAGCCTTCACACATCCGTCGTGCGCGCCACGAGACGAGAAACAGCAGAACACTGCAGATATCAGCCTTTTCTATACATACAGCTTAGACACTACCAATTTCGAAACCACTTTTCAAATGTATAATATGTAATGAAACTCGTTCTCCGAACCACGTAAGAGAGTAACAAGTTTCGTAATTTTCCTCCACTTTCGAAGTAAATGCTGGGACAGAACTTCCTCGCAGATGACAATCTTGTCTCACATGCAGCCACTTACGAGGACACCACCTTGCCATATTTTATGAAATATCCGCATCTGCAACACCATTATTATGTAACAAAAATATAAGCTATCCGCCGCTTCCTTTGAGTCCCGAGGCGTCAATAAATATAGCATGTCGACATGTTCTTTTTGCTATCGCTCCATGCATTCGATTTTAGATTCCGACGCGGTTATTAAATTATTCACAAAGTAAGTTCTAGCACTTTTTTTCTGTCTTTCCGTATCATTTCAATTAACATCACCACTATGCAAACATTATGGTAGCCTTCAAAATGCGACCAGGAAACATGATCCGAAATGAAAAGTCTGTTCACTTCCAATTCAAACCAACCCCATCACATTAAAATAAACCACAAAACTGAAACCTGGAATAATTGTGCTTTTTCTATGCACAATTCTAAACGGTAGATTTGTTATGTTCGTTCACTGACACACAGCCCGTATTCGTCTTCCATACACTGTCTATTGAATGCTAGGGGTTTCGAGAGAAGCTGCAATGCAGACATGTTACCACAGCACGCTACCAGATTTCGTAGTCATGTTATTCATTGCCGAGTATGTTCCCTGTGCAGGTGACTACACGGGAAACAGATTTTACTTGCCCATCGATCTCGTTTTGTATTATATAAAAAAAAGACCCAGGTGGTCACAGTTACGAGGGAGGTGATTTCCAGCATCGCTGCTAATGGAAATGCAATACGCATTCCGTTTCCTGCCCGACTGAGAGCACTCAGAAATCGAAACCTGTCCCGAGAGTACGAGTAAAGGAACACTATGTATATTCAAACTGACGGTAGAAAAGCATTTAATTTACTGTGGGAGAGGCTCTAAACATAATCCTTGTTGCACCAATTCAAAGGCAATACTAGTCACAATCGTAAAAATAGCAATAATAATAGCAACAACAATGTTTTGTGTTCTCGGAATGTGATCAAACTATCAGACGAAACCAATTTATCTACGTACAATGAAATGTATTTTCACTGGACTGAAACCGGGGTAAAACGTCATCCACAACGAATGCAATGGACTTTCGACTGAAAATACACGGCGTGTGAATTGTATAGTTACAAGAAAATAATGAGACAAAATATAGGCTTGTATGAAGTACCATATTTGTACAGGAAGAAATGCGCGTTCACTGTTACGCCAGCCTTTTTTTTACTAACTTGTGTTTGCACTGTTCTCTATAGGTACAAGCAGAGGTGACGGACCGATAACCTGTACATAGGTAAAGATAAAGCAGTCCCGTTACAGGTCCGGGAGGGGCCTGTAGGGTTTCAGAAAATTATGGTTCCCAAATTTCGTGACAATGGGCCAGGATGGTGGTAGGTTGTCAGCCTTACGCACCGGTCGCCTTTACCCCCAGGAATTGCTCCTCGTACTCATTTTTGTTAGAGGCTGAGTCGACCCTAGGGCCACGTCAATGAAAAATCCAATGACACTAGCTGGGATCGAACCAGCGACCTTCCGATTTGTAGCACAGCATCTTAACCACTGTGCCACCGCGGTCCCCAACCTGTACGTACAGTACTGCGAAATATCTATAAACGAGTCCTAAACCCCCGCAAAAGGGAAATCCTGAATCCGCTGATTATAACGTTAATTTTGAATACCTTATGACCGTTTTATTCCAACAATACAAAAGCGCCAAGTCTGACTATGGAGTGCCTGAAATATTCATGAACAGTTATTCCATCCGGTACTGTAAACTGCTGATGATCCCCATCACAAGTGCAATGTACAAAAATACTTGTGCACGAATATTACGGAAAATGGCCTCTCTTACATTTCGGTAACCGAACAAGAGAAACATGCATTAAAATAAACACTGATCATTTTAAAATGTAGAGTTAAGAAGTTGTCGAAGATTTAATGTTGAAATACGATGAAATGTGATTAGTACTAGCTCAGTGTTCAACATACAGTTTAATACGTCAGGATTAAAATTAAGATTATCAACACCATTATACTCTTAATGTAATAAACGACGGTACCCAAGCCAGACTGAAACATATCCACTGCCAAGCGACGTTAAACGTATCTTCGGAAGCAAAGGAATTCCTTACGGGCCTGCTAAATTGTATTTTTATTATTCCAGATAAATATCCTGGGGTCTTCAGCTGTCGTATAATGCTGAGCTTATTTTTGTAAACGCGGTACCTTTCCCATTACTGACCCCTTCCAAAACAAAATCTACAGAAAACATTAAAATGCAAACAAATGTCCATTTTGAAGTTCTAATGGAATTTGTACGCCGTGGTCGAACTAACACCGCTAGCATCCGTCTGTACTGTATATATTGCAAGGAAAGTAGGGATATAGGAAACAAAGGTGAAATAATTATGTATTTGGGTATATTTATAATTACGTTTTATATATATATATATATATATATATACACACACACACACACACACACATATACACACAGTTGGACGAGTCACGGAAGTAAGAAAATTCATTGCTAACACAAATTCCGCAGTCTTTCGCAGTACGATGTACACATAAATGATAAACATATACTGCAAATCTCGTTACACTATTACTGACACCTACCGGTTAACTCGATAATGCAAAACAGTGAAATACGATGCAGTAGGTTCGCGCCAAAAAATAAAGCCAGCCATAATTATTAACAGGTCATTTAATTTCAAACCAACGCAAAGGTAGTTCAGAAACAAATAAAATGCTACCTAATTAATTTCCGGAAGATACGCTATTATTTCATTATTATTATTATTACCAAACTATAAACTTCACTTTAACGTTTATTATTAGAAGCGTTCAATGACTCAACATCACAGACCATTTCACAGTTTATGTAGAAGCTTAAATATCAGAATATTAATATAGTTCATGTAACGTGAATTATTGGCTGCACAACCAGTATAATTCCACATTTGTACATCCTACCGTAAAATCTTACTGAGCATCCACACTTCTGATTAATATGTTCGGAACCATCAGCGACGGGTGGGACGTTGCAAAATGGCTATAGAGCAGTGTTCAATATCGGAAGCAGCACAGTGTCCGTATCAGTTCCAAATACAAAAACAGAGACGCTATTTGCTGAAAAATTTGTGACAGAAACGCCTTTTCATTTACGTTAACCCTCCTTCTCCTCAGTAAAGCAGTGCAACCACTACATCTGTCAAATTCCATAACGAACACTCTTCTTTATTTCTTTCTTATTCTTATCTCTTTCTACATACTAGTTGTACGTGTAGAAGGTTACTGTTGTACCTGGTAACACTCAATGACACACGCGCGAGCGCGCGGTAGAACTCCTCTGGACAAGGGATCGGCTTGTCGCAGAGATCTATACCTGACAACACACAACACTCACAATAGAGAGACATCCACGCCCCGGCGGAATTCGCACCGGCAATTTCAGCAAGCGAATGGCAGCAGACCCACGCTAGACTGCGCGGCCACCAGGATCGGCAACGAGCTACTCAAGGGGACAAAACCAAAGAAAGTGACTAGAAAAAACTCTCTCACTCTCTTTCTCTTTCTCTCTCTCTCTCTCTCTCTCTCTCATAGAGTACGTTAACATTTGTTTCAGTTCAAATCTAAGACTTTATCTAACAGACGCCACTTTGTGTTTGGCTTCATTACTTTGTTGATAATCGCCAATAACCGGTGCAAATCAATACACTATCAATGCATAAATTAATCGATTTTCAGTTACTTACAGACAAAACGCTCTGGGCAGTACTTTAAACAGCAGTGAGAAAAAGAGTTACCGGGCATTCAGTCATCACACGACCTACGCTAGAAGATACTCCAGACGGGGAATTAAATACGCGTCGTGTTATCTCTCCGTGAGATGGGACAGGCTGAGAGACGTAAAGAAGGAACGACTGCCAGAAAGTATGGTGTATCGAGAGGTGACAAAACCCACCACATAAAATCCTATGAGGTGGATTAAAATAGACCCACGACTTCGAGGTCTTCTCGGCCCGTGCCTTGCAAAATCAATCCCAACACGAAATGAAACCAACCCTAGTTAGACCAGCCTCACGCCTGGACGAGTTGGCTGGAGGGTTGAAGAGTTTTGCTGAGGTAGCTACTGATGTTGCTATGTGCGCAGAAACAGTGGGGTTTAAAAGGTGAACAGCAGAACACAAGCCTTTAATCTGCATTTAAAGTTAACTATATGTGGGAGGATGTCCATACCTACCGCAGTCTATACTGAGAAAGTGGGAGAATTTGCGTCATCATGTGCTCGATATTAACGAACCGTCCGCTAGGAGGTATGATCAACGTAGGCTACAAAGCTGTATAGACACCCTCAAATTCATGCTGAATAATTCCTAACTACAGAAGCCTTTTTCTGTCGTACCTTCTTGCAGTAACGACAAGGACAGTCAGACGTTCTTCAAACCGGAGATGGGAATAAAAATATCAGCCAGCAAGTAAGTGCATCTCATTCCAAATATTGTTCCTTGTTCTCCCTTACGACATACAAAAAAAAAAAAAGACCCATTACTTCTAACGTTGCAAATAAAGCACGTTTACCTCAATGGTATATAGCTATCATTAAGAAATGGCCAATTAACATCTCTGCTAAATACTGGGTAAACGAGAAACTCTATCTGTCCTTCAAGATACATACACTGCAATCGAAGTAACGTTAATTACATCAACCACTCCCACTCCACACACACACACAAAATGCGTTGTATGGGACGATGACGCTGCATGCTGAGACTGCACTGGTAGGGGAGTAGTAGGTACATAATATGATTGCGTTATTTAACCCTTTAAAGAATAAACGTATCTGTTTTATATAAGGACTCATTGCGTACCGCGCAGTAAACACTTTCCAACTCCGTTATACAAAACCAATCTGCTAATGCTGTGTAAGGCAAAAGTCGATGTCTGCTGTGAGATACGTACAAAACACACAAACGCAATGTGAGAAACATGTAGATCTTTTTAATGTTAAACCTGGTGGTAGGTACAGTAATCGCGAGGTTTTAAAAGGTTAATACAACTATCGTCTGAACGGAAACTTGCAATAACGACGGAACCAGCTGGCCCAAGCGGTCATACTCGGGAGATGCCGGTTAGAAAACGAGACACGACATCGAATGTCCTAGAAGGTTTTTAGCAATTTTCCAAACTCCCATCAAAGGAATAGCTGGCTATTGCCCGAACTAGGGCAGGTCACCTCGTTCCACACCCACGCAATCCAACTTCTCATTCACCACCATTCAGTCACCCAATGCCACAAATTCGCCCAACAAAAATTTACTTTTGGTGTTCGTTTTCAAACCAAATTATTACAAACAGCTATGTCCAAAACAGTACTTATCTACAAACCTTAAAATTAATAAAACATACTCAAAACCATACTTTAACAATGTACCATATACTGTTGGATAGAGCTGTGTATTCATACGAACAACTACACCATTACATTCCAACACATCGCAGAAACTTCATACAACACTTGAATTAAACAAGAAATATTAGTTTTTCAAACAACACTTTATTAATTTAAAAATTATATAACAGGACATGGCACATAAAAACAACTTCAATAAACCAACCCCAGCTAACTTCACTCAGCGAAGCCCAATGCAGAATCTAGCAGTCGCCCAATTACTAAATTCCCTGCCTAATTATGAAACCAGAAGATTCATGACCATGTTCACAGTACCCCATACTAGATCCTGCCCTAAGCAAGATCAATTCAGACCACATTCTCATACCCTATATACCTTTAAGATCCAGTCTACTGTTATGCTACCTTCTCAGCCAATCTACCTAACGGCCTCTTGGCTTGACCTTTCCAAACTAAACTTTTGTACGCATTTATCATCTCTCGTATGTGGGAAACACGCCCAATCCATCTCATACAACTTATGTGAGATCCCCCTAATAACATGTGTCAAAGTATAAGGATTACGAATCCCCTCATTATTTTTTTTTTCGCATCCTGTTCCTTCCTCGCTATTAAATCCAAAAATTTCCCCTAGCACTTTGTTCTCAGACATTCCCAAGCTATTTCACAAAATCTTTTCACATCATCACAATCCACTTTTTTGTGGTAAATCTCCCCTCTTTACACTGTCTTTTCCTCCTACATGTTTCGATTCTTACTACCATCCTCCATGATAATGGTACAAAAATTCTGCCCAACAGAACTGCAGTGCACGGAATGAAAAATAACATCTTCACTCACAGTCAGGGAACATGCTTCACGTCCACATAAAACAACATGTAAAACGACAGTGTTATATGCTACCATCTTCGCGAATAAAATACGTGTGAACGTGAGTCGAAAATGAAGAGCAGCCAACATTTCACATATTCAGTTTGCTCTTAACTTCTTCGTGACTGAAATTTTGACTTGTTACTGCAGTTGTTACTTGGTGCAACGGAATTGTAAATCGAAAATCAATACTTATAGCTGCTGAAAGTAAATAAACAATTCTTCTGCGATGTTGTATTCCGCATGACAGAATACGACACTATAGATAAAGCAACGAGGGGAGAGCAGCGAACGATACAGTCGGAGATGAAAGGGAACACACAACATGAAAAGGGTGGGAATGAGTGAAGACGGAATAAAACACGTAAGGAGTAGAAAGAGACAAAGTTTAATATAAAAAAGTAAATTGCCCGACAAGAAAATGGTATTTGGAATCAGGATGAAAACTGAACTTTGAGAGTCGTCCGTTCTTCTCACAAAAGAGAAAAGTCTCTGGATGCCTTTGTGGGCTTAAAAAAAAACAGATAAAGGAGAATGGATACTAAAATTTCACTTGGAAGCTAAAGACGAGAGGGAGATGCATTATGGTCTCCATTATATAAATAGTCGTAATGGTAACTTGGTATAGCTACGCACAGAGCATTTCTTCCCCGCATATTCTCTTTCCTCCTCTCTCGTCTAGCGATCTACAGGAAAACACTTGATGTTTTATACATGTAACATGGTTACGAACAAAACGCGGAATTTGGCTAATACAATTACCCTCGAAACGGACTGTACATTATACGCTCAGAAGTGGTGATCTGATTGGACGTGTTCCGACGGATGGTAATGTGTAACAATCGTTAACTCCCCACTTCCGGGATTGTACTCCTGCTGGCATTTGCGCATCACCATACTGAATCTGGTCTAAACACGAACTCCGAAACAAAGATAAATTAATGTTACAGCAATGTGCTCCCGAAAATAAGCGAGACTTTTTAGTTTAGTCATTAAATACACTGGGTATGGCCACAGTGCGAGCCGAGAAGAATACTTCATAGTGATGAGAGTTTGGCAGTTTTGTAACCCACGCCACTCAATTAACATTACCTCCAGGACAACGAAGGTGATTTTCCAGGCTGTAAAGACGGCTGAAGCGTCATGCTGATCATTCCGTTCCACCTAATGACAAGAACTATAAATGCGTGTAAATTCAATTCCAGGCCCCAGTACGCCTCAAACGCAGTGATACAATGCATAAGAATAGGGTATTGTTGACCAAGTTACACAAAGGTTAAACTGAATTTATCAACCAATCTATGCTCAAGCCTCGCAATTGCTCTTCTCATTAAGTTTTCCCATTAAAATTTCGTAGAAGTTCGCATTCCTATATATGATAAATGTCCAGCCCATTCTCATCTTTCTTGACTTAATCGCAAAACAATGGTATGTGGAAAGAATTTCATTTATCATCTATTTAGTTTGGAGTCACATATTAGCGTTAACATTTTTTTCTACGCCGTTTACTGAAGTTCCGAGTAAACGTCAATTAAATTTTACTACACTGCCAATAGGAACAAAGGGACTTTCACTAAAGCCAAGAAGAACGTTTAAAAAACAACCTCGTTAAACAGCTAAAAACTGTATAAACTGTAAGAAAGCTGAAAAACCCAATGTCCTAGAACATATAACATTCGCAACTCGTTTCCAAGAAGAAAATTGGGTTTCTATTCGCCCATCTATCACAATGCCACAGTTATTCAGTCGCAGTCCAGCTCAAAAGCCATTCAAATTCTGGCGACTTTAGGACTTTGTGAAACATGAAAAATGATTGGAAGATCAGCTACTGATATACAAACACCATCACAGACTCGTTGTGTGTTCCACACCCCCCCCCCCTCCAGAATGCACTTCCCGAACTCTGCCCGTCGGCACTCAATGCGTGACAGGTAATTCACGTCAAATTTACCCCAAGTTTAATTCTGTTTAATTCTGTGGCCACATCGACAACCCAACATGAGATCTGCGCTCTTATAGGATATTACGCAACGTATAATGGTAATTCCTTAAGGACGTTTCGGGACAGGTTGTCCCGAAACGTCCTTAAGGAATTACCACTTATGCCGCGTAATATCCCAGAAAGGCACATACCTCACACACTTCGTGGCGGAAGCCTGAAATCACGCACAAACCAACCGACTAACGGGCCGATTGTTTTTAGAGCCAGATGTTTACTTGACCGAAGCAAAGAAATCCGATAACCTTACGAGAATTGAATATGGCTGCTCAGCATTTCAGTAGGTTGCATAAGGTGTCTAGCTGTGTCGTTCATGTTAACTATTTTGTGCCTAAATAGCAGGATAACAACAACTTATCTCGACAGAGAACCGCTCCTGCCAATAAATGAGGTGAAAATTTGCACAGCATAACGCAAGTGCACATTCATTGGCGTATTTCACGTAACATCAACCACCAACTCGTCATTTGTTCATACAAAAATTTACAACCATTTATAACCATCGTTATGTGAAACTCGACGAAGCTATAATCTTGGCAATCTCACAGCATCACAAAATAAACACTGCAGAAAAAGAAATTTAACGGACAGGACCACAGTCCCACTAGAGTCACAAATGGGTTTACGAGCCACCACATAATTGAATCAAAAGCACGGAAAATAGAATGAGGACAATCATTTGTAGGATGGGAGTCTTCAGCGTCACACACTGCCATCGCGAGTTATGTTGTACATTCAGCACTTTGGAAAGCGACGACAAAACAAAGCTTTGCGTAATAAACAACCAGAAGGTAATAACCAAGACCGGGGACCCAATAAACGTTTGTATATTTAGGTACGTTTGTTCCGGTCTCTGTAGACTCGTAAAAGGTGCATCGTTTGCAGTATAAACTGTCACTCGAAACAGACTTCGTGTCTTCCTAGATTCAGGGAAATTAAAATCGCAACACAAGCACGAGCTTCAATGCGTCTCAGACTCGAATAAAACTACGTTGAGCATGCCAATAGATTCCGCACTGTAACAATAGGGTGGTGGCAATTGAAGATGTTTATGTAGTATACGCGACGTTTCGGGAACAGATTGTTTTCCCATCCTGTGTGACTTGTCATAACAATGACATGATTGTACAGCGGTCGGGATCGAGTCCGGACAAAAAATGCAGCCAAGACACGACCAACAACAAATTCATCGGCATAACAAAAACTTAAAGACAAGTGAAGAGTAAACAAGAGAAAAATACTATGACTTCTGTCCAATATAACTGTAGTTCCATGAACCAGCCACTATCAGACACAAATCCTTAACAGCAACAAAATACAGCCAACTCCCAAAGTCATGTGTTATCTAGTATACACAAAAACATAACACTTCTGCTGTCTAATTCTCCGCGAATCTAACAGGGAAAACCCAAACAATACTAAGAAATCTACTCCTTACTCTTCTTAATATATACGGCGATGTTTTTGAATGCGAATCAAACCCTCATACCAAATCTTTCTTTGCTCAAACTGCGTAAATACACGTATTTCTTCAACAACGGCCTACTTAATTTGGGCATGCTATAATACATTTTGTGCCGATCCCAGTAGCTGCACGGATAAGGAATGGGTCTGCGGAAGCTCGCTTGCTTAAATTGTGAGTTCGAATCCCGCCGGGGGCATGAATGTCTGTCTCTTGTGAGTGTTGTCATATAGAGGTAATTGCGTCGGGCTGATCACTCAACGAGATAAGTCCTACTGAGTGTGGCGTGTCCAAGGAGTGTGATCGTGAAGCCTCGATACAGAGGAGGCCCTGGCCAACTGGGTGATCTTGGGCCGTGGAAGAAACAGTGCATTTTGTGATTTTGACCAGGAAGCAAGCACATTCCAGACTAAGAACGCGTAGTTCTAGTTAAATACAACGTTCACTATACTCCAGTTCATGATTAGCCATTTACGCAATCACACAGTACGCCTATTTCTCTGCTAATTCCCATAATTCCCTTCCTTTCACTTTAATATAATTCCAACAGGAAACAGTCTGCTTCAATTCCGCCGGGAAATAACTTGAACATGACATCATTTTAAATTCCGATGCACCCGGAAATGCTCTTCAAGTTTCCCAACAAAACAGATGAGCATTTCGTAATAAGATGAAGCTTGATGTATGCTACCCTTGGTAGACGACGGAAACATTAAGTAATTAATAAAAATATATGGGACAGAAAACCTTTGTAATGCCACTCAACAGTACACAAGATAATTAGTTGACGCCGACACAATACGCTGCTAACGGTCCGTTATTTTCAAAGAATTAAGTGCCAGACGCAGTCGCCTCTGCAAAACGACTTGGTTATCTGAAGAAGGAGACAGCTCTCCTCAGCCACCTACGTTCAGTCCGAGAACACATGCTTATTAACAACAGTAACTACATTCACGTCAACATACCATCCCTCATACGGTCGTATATAATTCGCAGTAAACATGCCGTAGCTAAGTATCCAGCGAAGTGCCGGCTCAGGTTTCCAACCAACAACCAAAACTGTGGCAAACAGCCAGAAGACAGGACTATTGTACATTGTACTGGCAGTAACGAGCATATGGTATCGATGAAATGATTATCGGCAGGGGAGTATCTGACACTCTGACAAAAGAATTACGCTGTAGAGCTCAATATTATATAAGCCAGAGGTGAGAACCTAGCGCGTTGTCACGCGGCACATGTATGGAAGTGAAAATGTGCAAAACACAAGTTATCGGTCAAGGACTATTTAAAGATAAAGTTATTACAGATCACCAGCACTCTCAGCAACAGACCATGCGGATAACGCTGAACACAACCCATAAATACCCTAAACAAAATGGTTCTTGTGAACGTACGTGTACATAAAATCAATACAAGATAGGCAACGAACGTTCAACGTAACAGTGTGGCGCCGTCGCATAACCATTGTTGCAGTGGAAACACAACAATGCATTACGAGATGTAGAGTAATATGTCACTGTGAATTATATAATAGTGAGTATTGCACAACAATATTTCTATGAAGAAGTTACGTACACAGCAACAATAAAACGTACGTAGGTCTTCACGTTAAATGCCTGATGCTCCAATGAAACGAAAGAACGTAGGCATGATCGAGGCCTTCTTCAAACGAACGGTTTGGTTAAATAGATCGCAACGACATATTCCTGGTGCAGTTTTTTGGTGTTGCCGTAAAACACTCTACGATATCAAACGGAATTAAAAAATTGTGAAGCAGCAAGCATTAAATAATACGAGTGTGTCTGTATTCTTGCATTAGGTATCGGGCACGCATAATCGCGTCTGTTCTGCGCCGCATTTTATTGTCATCTGTGGTCTGACTGTATATTTTCCACGTTATCTCATAAACGGCAAGATTTTCGGAAAATTTATTGAACACAAAAGTCTATTTTGATTTTCTCTACAACTACTATACAAATAATTTCTCTTTCTAAGAATAATTCAGCCATATATTATTACAAATGTACACAGGTCTTCATGTACAGTACCTGTAAATGTCAGGCTTTAATGGAACTTGGATTTTGTCGACAGTTTTTCGAAAAATTTTGAAATATCAAATTTCACAAAAATCCGTCCGGTGGGAGCCCAGTTGTTCCATGCGGACATATGGATCGAAACGACGAAGCTAACAGTCGCTTATGGAAATTTTACGAACGCGCCTAAAAGTATGCAAACAATAATTACGCTTTTAACAACTGTATCTTATTCATTTATACAGGACCGTAAGGAAGCAGTCCTCCGGACGTAAAATCCCTGCTACATACCGTACCTACAGCGATGACAAAGACACGATGTAGCTCCATAAACCACAACGCTTATAACAGCTCGTACGATTCCCAAACCAACAAGCTCGTACGGATGTCGCTGTGGGTAACACAGAAGATCTAGCTAGTAATTCACTGGATTTATTTCTCAGTCCCCACCGGAATCATAACCCATTTATCATCATTCACTCCTTTCTAAAATAAGGAAGGACAATATAGAAACAGGTCAACCACCGTAATAAAAACTGGGACAAGGAATCCGCCTCCACGCGAGGCGTCGCAATGCGCCGAAACCGAAGCTGTAATACCGGCCGCTGTCCAAATTCAGCACTAATGGTATTTGATACAACAGCTATGCTCACCCACTGTGCTATATCTACCATAAAAACAATATTGGTATCGATTACTAACAAACATGCAGCGTGTTAAACCTGAAATTACAGTCATCTTACGACAACGCTACAAAAAACTACATTTTTCTCGTTAACGTGAATGGCATTAAGCGCATGAATGTTTCAAATTCACCTGTATGCAGTCCGAATCTGCAGAACTGCACACTGGTGTGCGTAAGTATGGGGCTTAGTTACAACACCCGAAGGCTTTGGGAAAAAACAGCGAAACAGTTCATTTATTCACTCACAAACACATATTCTCATATTTAACCAAAATAAAAGTACAGACAAATTAGTCACTTAGCACGTGTACTAAACGTTACACAGGATAAAACAAGCTGTGCCATGCCTCACGTGGTTAGTCGCTGGCCTATCACCACGAAGGCCGGCATTCAGTCCTAGATTAGTCCATGTGGCATTTGTGGTGGACAAAGTGGCACTGGGACAAATTCTCCTACCAGTACTTCGGTTCTCCTCTGTCAGTATCATTCCAGCAATCTTCCACATTCATTCATTCATTTACTTATTAAATTAATTAATCAATCAATCAATCATTACTTAATTCATTTATTCACTCATTCACAACCGACGCTATATGGTCTTGGCACTGCCGTCAAATAACCTAATTTTAAAAAACGGGGAAAACAACATTACGGTCCTCGGGCCATTATGTGGTGAAGTGTTTTGTAGGTAGATATCAACGTTTATAGAAAGCCCTCCTGCATGCATTTTCAGCTGAAAATATTGAGGCAGCATGTACCACCAAAATGGTCTATACCTGTCTACCACACTGCAAGTAGCCATATCCAAGACCGTAATATTAACACTGACCAGGGTGACAAACTAAAATCTTAAAAAAAAAAAAAAGCATGAAAGTAAATTACGACACGCGAAGTAAAATACAACTCTTAACTCACTGTCATAATTCTTAACATAAACTCCAGCACAGCTGAAATATGGAGAACCCGCTGCGTATCAAAATGTCTCTACAATGACAATACTGACGTTTAAACACCATTTTTTTTTTCATTTAACACCAAACGAACCCTGCACGATGCAGTGTGATGCTTACCGTCTGGAGTTAATCTGCACTAGAATAAGCCAAAGAAAAATACTTGGTGTATACAGCTATTGGATGGTGGTGAGCGTCATTCCATTCGATAGGTATTTAATTAGAGCGCCCACAGCAGGTAAAACAATCCTTCGTTCCTCGGTCCCATGCCACTAAACAAGTTCCGTTATACTTCTACAACACAAACCAACGCAATGCAAGATTTTCTAAATTAATATTTAATTTTTGTTGTCTTCTACATGTTTCGAAACTCTTGGATTCATCCTCAGGAAGGCACTTGTATGCGCAGTATGTTATGTTTTACTTGCATCGGTGTGAGCGGTCTGGTGGGTGGAAAGGAGAAAGTGTTCAAGTCTCTTACCCACCAGACTGTTCATACCGATGCATGTACAACACTCCATACTGCAAATACAAATGCCTTCCTGAGGATGAACCCACGAGGATCGCAACATGTAGAGGAAAACAGAAATTAAATATTAATTTAGAAAATCGTGCATTTCGTTGATTTTTTGTATAATTATATCATAATGCAAAGTGCAAGACACATAAAAAAAAGTTCCGTTATTGAATCCACCCACACTTTATATGAACTTTGACATCACCAAATATCTTCAGTCAATGTCAAGAACCTATCACAGTTGGTTATTCGTTCCACACATTTACTGCACATACCGTATTCAGCATGTTAACATACGGCGTCGACTATCCTCAGTCAATTCATCGCTTCTTGAAATTACAAATAATTGTTATCGTCGATTTACAAGTGTATCAGTATACTGTGCAACAACCGCGTAGTTATAATACGCCCTTTGGCTTCACCCACACCACTCTATTTCATGCCGACAGACAAGCATGTTACTAGATGAGAGCTCGAGAAGTACCGATCATTATGTCTGGCGCGTTTACTATGTTATACGAAGGCTGTTTCAGCCCATTATCCAAAGCATTCGTCACCAGAACAGAGGGCACCTTAATGCAGGCTGACAATACAGAATATGGGATAACATACCTTGATGATTTTAAATAAAGCCAAGTTGCACCACACAAATCTTCACTAAAGGCCGCTGCACTGGTATACAAGGTCTCGACATCACACGAGTTACGAGATTGTCACCACAAAGTATGGAATTTGCTACGTTTTGAGGATAATATTAAGAACGATGGCGGATAAGAATTATGGCACTCACATGTGTTCCTAACAGGCTGCCAGCACCACCAGAAAGCAGAAATACTTTGAGTCACTGCAATGCTTCATGTTCGGAATTGATAATGTAACAAGTTCTTTACCACAACTTCAGAACGAAATGCAGACTTTGTTTGACTGGTGAAGTTTCCTGCCTCTTTTACGTCCAGATCATTGTTAGGCCACGTCTACCACACTGCAAAACGCTCCTGTAACCACCACCACCACGCCCTTCACGATCCCCATGTAAATGAAAACAAACAACCCACTCACAGCACAACACACACTACCTATGCGCGGCGGCCAACCAGCCAAGTGACGGCAGGGTTTGTCGGTCGTTCGGTACGACCGCTCGCTGGTGGCGCTGTCTGACGCGCGCGTCGAGACGTCGAGAGGCTGCCCTACCAATGCACCTTGACAGGCGTGTAGCCCGGATGAATGATGCACTGTTTAACTACGTCATCGTACCTGAAACCAGTGACGTCAAGACATGCACGGGGTTTACAAAACATGGTAAGCTAACAAGGCTGTATCAACTGAAGAGGTTGGGTCTGCATGCCAAGTGAAAAATTATGGGAAGATACTGGTGCATTTGAATGTAGGAATACAGTGTCACGGACTTCTCAGGTACCACCACGCAATGTGACTGAAGAAAAACCACACCAAGCTTCACTAACTTTTTTCACTTAACACTCGAACCTGGAATCGTATGTTGTGGGTGGGTCGTACGCTGTTGAGAATGAGCCAGGCTCATTCTCAACAGCGTACGACCCACCCACAACATACGCATACGACATGCTGCCACAGCACCAAGTTAACATATCGGTTAATCACTAGGTGTTTTTAAAATTTAACTTTAGCAAGGAACAGTTTATGCTCCCTGAGGATGATCTTATGATCCAAACATGTAGGGGCGTTTTAATGTAGAAGTTTTAGAATTCTAAGTAATATACAGGATGTCCCAGGACGAATGTGCCAGACTTCGGGAGAGTGTTCCTTATGTTAAAGTATACCGATATAACCCAAAACACCTATATCCAAAGTTGAACGGTTACGGAGATAATGGCCAGAGAAGTTTGAAACTTTGACAG
>Ga0131853_10002483_pt1 | contig 32907 bp, 26 predicted proteins | sample TergutLab28metaG_FD_92764 | JGI IMG/M metagenome (GOLD analysis project Ga0131853, IMG submission 92764) | Labiotermes labralis P1 segment gut microbial communities from Petit-Saut dam, French Guiana - Lab288 P1 (version 2) (version 2) | ecosystem: Host-associated > Arthropoda: Insects >... | reverse complement strand
GCTTCGGCGGGCAGGCCCAGGACCGCGAACGGGTCGCCGCTACTCATCCAGCGCTCCGAACGCCTCGTCCAGCACCTCTGATACGTCCGGCAGCTCCGCTGAGGACGACCGCTCCGCTGAGGACGACGGCTCCGCCGGTCGCTGGGCGGGAACCGCGGACGCGGCCGGGGCCGCGGCCGGCCCGGAAGAAGACGGAGCGGAAGGAGACGGCCCGGAACCGAGCGCCGCCTGCCGTCCGATGATCCGCTTGACCTGCACGTAGGTGACGCCGCCCCGGTAGAGGTAGCCGGCCTGGCCGATGTCCAGTTGCCGGATGATGTCCCCGTCGACGACCGGGACCGGCTGGACCCGGGATGACCCGGCGGACTCCCACGACCCGGCGTCGGACAGAAAACGGGACGTGTCCACCACCCGCAGGTTCCCCGCGAGGGCGGCCACCGGCTCCGGGCGGGGCACCCGCAGCAGCCAGATCCCGCCCTCGGCGGTCCCGGCGACCCGCTGCCGCTCGTCCTCCGTGCCGGCCAGGCCCTCCCACGACTGGGCCGACACCTGGATCGCGACCCCCAGGGAGCGGGCCCGCTCCTGCAGCCGCCAGATCGGCAGCCGCCGCGACACCGCCGAGTACTCGTCGACGGCCAGCAGGATCTCGCGGGAACCCGACACCGCGAAGGCGGCCAGCAAGTCAGTGAGCGCGCGAGCCTGCGCCTCGGCCACCGACTGCGCGGCCGTTCCTTCCAGCACGCAGTACCAGGCGTCCGCGTCGCCGAACGATCCGCCGCCGTCCAGTCCCGCCCCGAGCCGCCGCCACAGCGCCTGGAACCGCAGGGCCACGTCCCCGTCCAGCCGGCTCAGGAAGTCGGCCGACCCGGCGGGCGGGCCGTCCGGGCCCTCCACCGCCCGCGACACGGCGGACTCCATCAGGTCCGCGTAATACGCGGCGCCGCCGGTGCCGTGCTCGATCAGGTCCATCAGGGTCGTCACGAGCTGCGCGGGCGGCAGCGCCCACAGGTTCAGCGGGTTCTCGTCGGGCCAGGTGGCGACCGTGGCGGCACCGGCGTCGCGCAGCACCCGCCGGGCCCGGTCGGCCACCTTCCGGGAACTGGCGCCGCCCTTGCAGTCGAGCACCACCAGCAGGGGACGGGCCGCCTTCCCGACGGCGTAACGGCGCATGCCGCCCGCCATGAACCCGGCCCACAGGCGCAGCAGCAGAGTGGTCTTTCCCGTGCCGGTCGACCCGATCACCACCTGGTGGGAACGCATCCGGTCGTACGGGATGGCCGCGGCGCGGCCCCCGCGATGGCGGACGGAGCGGATAGCGGCGCCGGCGACCAGCGATCCGTTCGGCGACATCAGGGGGAGCGCGCCGGGGACGGCGGCGACCGCCCTGGCCGAGCGGACCTGCCGCCGCCAGAGGCCGGCGTCGAACCGGACGCTGGCCGCGGGCGAGCGGCCGCCGCTGCCGGTCTCCATGCGGAAGAGCCGGATCTTCCAGGCCAGCGCCCCGGCCAGGAGGCCCAGCGGGATCGCCGGCGCGGCGACCGCGACCGCCGCCGCGCCCGCCCGCCCGTGAGCGCCGAGGCGCCACATCGACAGCCACGAGGCCTGCGGGGCGGAGAGCAGGCGGAACCACCAGGCGCCCGGCGCCCCCGGCCACAGCGCGACGGCGAGCAGCCACGCGGCGACCATCGGAACGCACCAGGCGGCGCCCGCGACGAGATGCCGGGGCGGCCGCCCCCGCCACCAGCCGAACAGGTACGTTCCGGCCGCCACCAGCGTCACCGGGGCGAGCGCGACGGCGGCCGCGACGGCCAGCAGGTACCGCAGCGCCCGCCAGGCCCCGCGCCGCACCGGGTGACGTGGACGGCCGCTCACGTCAGCAGCGCCCCGGAGGGGAGGCCGCGGACCTCGACCCGGCCGGCCAGGCCCGGGCCGAGCGAGGCCCGGGCGCGCAGCACCGTGGGCCGGGCGGCGGGGGAGCAGACGTAGAGGGCCCTGGTGTGCCGGGCCGGGCGCCCGGGGACGGACGCGTCGGCGGCGGGGGCGCCGTAGTCGCCGGTCCGGGCCAGGATCTCGCGCATGATGGCGGTGGTGCGGGCGACGGTCTTCGCGGTCAGTTCGGCCTCGACGGCCCAGCATTCGCCTTCCCAGGCCAGTCCGCAGCCCGACGGCCAGTGGACCTCGCCGTCGGGCAGGTGCTGGCGCACGCCGACGCCGTGCCGCGACCGGATCCGCCGCTCCCCGCGCCAGAAGGCCCCGGACCCGTCCCACGCGCCGGTCGCCGACAGCGCCAGCCGGACCGCGGTGACCGCGCGGGTGTGGGCCAGCCGCGACAGCCCGGGCCGGGCCGCCGGGTACCGGAGCCCGCAGGCCGCCAGGCCCGCCCGGGTCACCCACAGCCAGGACGGGCCGGGGCCGAGCCGGGCCGTCTCCGCGTAGCCGAGTTCCTTCCACCGGGCCGCCGCGGCCCGCGCGGTCCCCGGCGAGTCCCCGAGCAGCGAGGCCAGCTGGTCCATCTGCACGCCGTACATGTCGGCGGCGAACACCAGCGCCTCGGCGTCCCGGACGGCAACCCCTGTCACACGAGTATGAATCCCCTGTTCACAGGCGGGTCAAGCCCGTGATCAGCGTCCGCGGGTGATGATGGTCAGCTGGGAGACGGTGTGGGCGCCCAGGACGTTCAGCATGCGGCGGTGGTGCTCCCGGCACCGGACCTCGATCCGGCGCGGCGGGGGCAGCCGGGCGGCCAGCCGCAGGACCGCCCCGACGCTGTGCGCGTCCAGGAACGACATCTTGGACAGATCCAGGACGAGCGGGCCCTCGGGCGGCCGGATGTCCTCCAGCGTCCGCAGCGCGGCGGCGAACTCCTCCCGGCAGGCCAGGTCGGAGTCACCGGTGAGCAGGATCCCGTTCGGCGTGCGGGTGACGCGGAGTTCGGGCGGGGCGGGCAGGACGGTGACCGGGTGGACCCACCGGACCTCGTCGAGGTCGGCTTCGGTGACGAGCAGGCGCTCGTCCCACTGGCACAGCACCGTGAAGCGGGACCAGGTGTCCGCGGCCATCAGCTCCCGGTGGGTGGCCCGCTCGAGCTCCACCAGGCGGCGCATGCCGCCGCGGGAGTCCAGGGCTCCCGACAGGTCGCAGCCGGCCCGGATCCCGCTGAACCCCTCGGCGGCGGCGTCCTCCAGCCAGGCCCGGGCCCGGTCGGCGATCTCCCCGGATCCGGCCCGGGGCGGGTCGTCGAGGAACGGGGGAACCTTGGACAGGACCAGCTGGCCGCGGCCGAGGGCGTCGCGGGCGGCGTCGGCGCCGCCGGCGATCTCCGCCGCCACCTCGTCCGGGGGACGGCTGGTGTCGAGGCTCAGGATGACCTTTTCGCCCCGGGCCAGCCCGAGGCGCGTGAACAGGCCGAGGACGGTCAATCGTTCGGCATCGTCGGCGAAGGTCGTGAATGCCTGGTCGCCGGGTCGCAGCTGGTCAACGCCCGCGAGTGTGGCCCGGCGGCGCTGGGAGGGCATGGGTCACCAATCCTGATATGCCAGACGTGAGCACGCGTCACTTCCCGACGTGGGCACACGTCACTTGACGAACTCGCCACTGGAAATAGGCGCCGACCCTGTTTGCGCGGATTTCAGCGAAAATCAAACGCGAGTGTAAGAGGACAGGTTAAAGGATTTTCGGCCGCATCGAAAGCCGTCACAGTCGCAGGGACCACTCCTGGGCGGTGAGATCCTGGCCGAAGACGCGCTCCGGCTCGGAGCTGACCAGGGAAAATCCCGCGGCCTGGTAAATGCGGCGGGCGCTGCCCAGGGCATCGTAAGTGGAAAGGGCGACCCGCGCGTAGCCGGCGTGTCGGGCGAACCGCAGGACCTCGTCCACGAGGCGGCCGCCGATCCCCAGGCCCCGGGCCCAGCGTTCCACCAGCAGCACCCGCAGCCGCGCCGTCGTCCCGGGGTCGCCGGCGTCGGGAACGCAGAGGATCGATCCGGCCGGGGAGCCGTCCACGTCCGCGATCCACCCGGCGGCCCGCGGGTTGCCCCGGTCGGCGAGGTAGTCGGCGGCGATGCGGGCGACCCACATCTCGAAGTCCGCGTCCCACCCGAACTCGGACGCGTACACCGCGCCGTGCCGGTGGACCACCCAGCCGAGGTCCCCGGGCCGGGGCTCCCGCAGCACGACCGCGCGGGAACCGGCCGGCGCGGCCGCTCCGAGCTGGGAGGAGATGTCCCGCATCGCGTCCAGCAGCCGGATCCGGTCGACGCCGTCGAGGAGCGAGCCGATCTGGCGGGCGGAGCGGGCGTCCAGGTCCGCGGCCGCCGCCCGCCCGCCGGGCGTGAGGACGATGTCCTGGCGCCGGGCGTCGCCGCCGGCCCGGGTCCGGGTGATCAGCCCGTCGGCCTCGAAACGGGACAGGACCCGGCTGAGGTAGCCCGGGTCGATGTCCAGCGCGCGCCGCAGCTCCGCCACCGCCGTGACCTCGCGCTGCGCCAGCTCGAACAGCAGCCGGGCCTCGGTCAGCGAGTACGGCGTGTCCAGGTACATGCCCTGCACCGCGCCGATGACGTTCGTGTACAAGCGGTTGAACGCCCGTACCGCCGCGACCTCGTCCATGGTTTCCTCCGGGCCGGATGAAGGGTTTAGTTGACTCAGGCAAGATAATAATTGCCTCCGTCAACTGTCAATTGCGGAGGCTCGCGTCCGGTCTGGAGGGAAAAATCCGAAAACCCAGGTCAGTAGGCACATTGTGACTACCAAAACGCTTGCGAACGGATCTAGATGCCACGTCAGTCACAGGTGTAAGTTCGCTTGGCGAAGGCCGTAGCAGCGGAGGATAAATTGAGCATTCTGGGCACCCGGGTGATCCGGACGGAAGACCCGCGGCTGCTGACCGCCGGCGGCGTCTACGTCGACGATCTGCGGGAACCTGAACTGGACGGCGCGGTCCGGGCGACTTTCGTCCGCTCGACCGTGGCGCACGCCAAGATAACCAGCATTGACACGTCGGAGGCCGAGAGCCAGCCCGGCGTGGTCGCGGTGCTGACCGCGAAAGACATGACCGACGTCCCGCCGCCGCCCCCGGTGGACGAGGACGCCCCGCCTGCCCCGGGCCCCGTGCCCCTGGCCGGCAAGTGGCAGGAGCCGGTCCTGGCGATCGACACCGTCCGGTACGTGGGCGAGCCGGTCGCGATCGTGCTCACCGACAGCACCTACCAGGGCGAGGACGCGGCCGAACTGGTCGCCGTGGACTACGACATCCTGCCGGCGGTGCCGTCCATCGAGGCGGCCCTGAAGGACGAGTCCCTCCTGTTCCCGGCCGCGGGCACCAACACCGCGATCACCGGCGGCGGCGACGTCAGCGACGACTCGATCTTCGACGGCTGCGACGTCGTCGTGGAGGGTGACGTCATCAACCAGCGGGTCGCCGCCCTGCCCATGGAGGGACGGGCCACGGCGGCCGCCTGGAACGACGGCAAGCTGACCGTCTGGATCAGCACGCAGAACGCGCAGATCTCCCGGCTGATCCTCACCGCGCTCGGGCTGGCCCCGGAGCAGATCCGCGTGGTCGCCCCGGACGTGGGCGGCGGCTTCGGCGCGAAGATCGGCACCGACCGGGACACCGTCGCCGTCGCGTGGGCGGCCAAGCACACCGGCAGGCCGGTGCGCTGGGTCGAGAGCCGGTACGAGAACCTGGTCGGAATGACCCAGGGCCGCGCGCAACTGCATCACGTCAAGATCGGCGGCACCCGGGACGGGAAGGTCAAGGCCTACCGCCTGGAGGTCATCCAGGACTCCGGCGGCTACTCCCGGATGGGCTTCTTCCTGCCCATGCTGACGAACCTGATGGCGCCGGCCGTCTACGACTTCCCGAACGTCCAGGCCAACTACAAGGTGGTCGTCACCAACGGCACGCCGATCGCCGCCTACCGCGGCGCGGGCCGGCCGGAGGCCACGGCCACGGTCGAGCGGGCCCTGGACTGGTTCGCGGCCGAGGCGGGCATGGACCCGGCCGAAGTCCGCCGGATCAACTTCATCAAGAAGGAACAGTTCCCCTTCATGACGAAGACGGGCGCCCATTACGACACCGGCGACTACGAAACGGCCATGGACCAGGTCCTGGAGGCGGCGGGCTACGCCGAGCTCCGGGCCGAGCAGAAGGCCCGCCGGGAGCGCGGCGACGTCAAGCAGCTCGGCCTCGGCCTGGCCAGCTACGTCGAGATCACCGCGCCGGACCCGGACGCCGGCGAGACCGGCCGGGTCGACGTCCACGAGGACGGCACCGCGACCGTCTACACCGGCAGCTCCGCCCACGGGCAGGGCCACCACACCGCCTTCGCGATGCTGGTGACCGAGCTGCTCGGCATCCCGATGGACAAGGTCGAGGTCATCCACGGCGACACGGACCTGATCCCGGAGGGCATCGGGACCTACGGGTCGCGGTCGCTGCAGCTGGGCGGCTCGGCGGTGCACAATGCCTCGCTCGAGGTCAAGGACCAGGCCGCGAAGCTGGCCGCGTCCCTGTTCGAGGCGTCCGAGGCCGACGTCGTGCTGGACACGGCCACCGGGAAGTGGCAGATCGCCGGCGACCCGGACAAGTCGCTGGGCTGGGGCCAGATCGCCGCCAGCGCCGAGGGCAAGACGCTGACCGCGAACGTGAACTTCACGGCGGACAAATCGACGTTCCCGTTCGGCACCCAGCTGTCGGTCGTGGAGGTCGACACCGAGACCGGCAAGGTGACGCTGCTGCGGCACGTCACCGCCGACGACGCCGGCCCGGTCGTGAACCCGATCCTGATCGACGGCCAGCGGCACGGCGGCATCGCGCAGGGCGCGGCCCAGGCGCTGTGCGAGGAAGTCCTCTACGACGCCGACGGCAACCCGCTCACCTCCACGCTCGCGGACTACGCCGCGATCACGGCGGCCGAGCTGCCCAGCTTCGAGCTGCTTCGCAGCGAGACGCCGACCGACCGCAACCCGCTGGGAGTGAAGGGCATCGGGGAGGCCGGCACCATCGGCGCCACCCCGGCCGTGCAGAACGCCGTGATCGACGCCGTCGCCCACCTGGGCGTGCGGCACATCGACATGCCCACCACCCCCGAGCGGGTCTGGACCGCTATCAACGATGCCCAGAAGGGGAGCGGCAAGTGAAGGTCGACCTGACCGTCAACGGCAAGAACGTCACCGCGGACGTCGAGGACCGCACCCTGCTCGTGCACTTCCTGCGCGACGTCGCGGACCTGACCGCGACCAACATCGGGTGCGAGACCACGTCCTGCGGCGCCTGCACGGTGCTGATGGACGGTGAGTCCGTCAAGTCCTGCACGGTGCTGGCCGCGCAGGCCGACGGCCGCGAGGTCACCACCCTCGAGGGCCTCAAGGGCGCCGACGGCGGGATGCACCCGGTGCAGAAGGCGTTCCACGAGGAGCACGGCCTGCAGTGCGGCTACTGCACGCCGGGCATGGTGATGGCGATTGCCTCCCTCATCAAGGAGAACCCGTCGCCCACCGAGGCCGAGGTCCGGTCCGGGCTGGAGGGCAACCTCTGCCGCTGCACCGGCTACCACAACATCGTGAAGGCGGCGCTGTCCGCGGCGGAGGCGAGCAAGTGATCCCACCAGCCTTTACCTACAAGCGCGCGACCTCGGTCGACGAGGCCCTGAGCCTGGCCGCCGAGATCGGCGAGGACGCCAAGTACCTGGCCGGCGGCCACTCGCTGCTGCCGCTGATGAAGCTCCGGTTCGCGACGCCCGAAGCGCTGATCGACATCGCCCGGATCACCGAGCTGTCCTACATCACCGACAAGGGCGACCACGTCGCGGTCGGCGCGCTGACCCGGCACCACGACGTGGCCGGCTCGGAGCTGCTGAAGAACGAGATCCCGCTGCTGGCCCACACGGCCGGCGAGATCGGCGACCCGCAGATCCGCCACCGCGGCACCATCGGCGGCTCGGTGGCCCACGGCGACTCCGCCTCCGACCTGCCGGCGTCCCTGCTGGTCCTGGAGGCGACGTTCGTCATCCGGGGTCCGCAGGGCACCCGGTCGGTCCCGGCGGCGGAGTTCTTCAAGGGCATCTTCGAGACCGCGCTGGAGCCGGGCGAGCTGCTCACCGAGATCCAGGTCCCCAAGCCCGCCTCCCCGAACGCCTGGTCCTTCCAGAAGTTCACCAAGCGGGCGATCGACTGGGCGATGGTCGGCGTCGCGGTCCAGGACCAGAAGGTGGCCCTGATCAACATGGGCCCGGTCCCGCTGCGCGCCGCCGCGGTCGAGTCCGCCCTGGCCTCGGGCGCGTCCGCGGCCGACGCCGCGGCCCGCGCGGCCGAGGGCGCCTCGGCCAGCTCCGACATCCACGCCAGCGCCGCCTACCGCGAGCACCTCGCCCGCGTCCTGACGGCCCGCGCCCTCACCGAGGCGGCCAGCCGAGGTTAGAACCCCCACCACCCCCACCATTATCCCGAACGGGTTGGCGGTGACTGTTCACCGCCAACCCGTTCCGTTTCGCTACGGGACGGGGCCGGCGCCGGCCCGCAGCAGGCACCAGGTCACCTTGCCCCCGGCTTCGTGCGGGTCACACCCGAACCGCTCGCTCAGCGCCTCCACGATGACCAGGCCGCGGCCGGATTCGTCGTCCGGTCCGGCGTCCCGGCGCTCGGGCTTGCCGTCGGCCGGGTCCCAGACCTCGATCAGGAGCAGGTGCCCGTCGCTGCGCAGCCGGACCGCGATGGTGGCGACGGAGTCGCCGGCCATCCGGGGCAGGCCCGCCGGGTGCTCGGCGTCGACCGTGTCCGGGTCGGCCAGCGCCGCGACGGAGTTGGAGACCAGCTCGGACGCGACGAGTTCGGCGCTGTCGCTGACTCCGGGGATTTCCCAGGCCCGCAGGGTTTCGCGGACCTGCCACCGCACCGTGGCGGGCGCGTGGACATAGGCTCCCATCTCCGGGATGGCGCTGGTCAGTGGCCAGTCCCGCGCTGCCGCACCGCTCATGGTCATGCCCCGTCCGTTGGTCCCTGAAGGTAAACCGGCGGGCGCGGGCAGAAAGTTACACGGCTACTGCCTCGGCGGGTACTGCTGCTGGCCCGGCGGCGGGCACGGGCCCCGGGGGCGGGGGTGGAAGGGCCGATCCGTTCGGAAAAATCGGGTTTGGGGGTGTCGGGGTGGGGGCGAGGTGGCCGGCGCGGGCGGGCGCGGTTAAATCGATCCGTACCGATAACCGCAAGAATCCTCCGAAAGCTTTACATGTCACTCATCAAGCGCTCCGACCAGCCGCTCAACGCCGACCAGCGGTCGGCCTTCCTGGCCGCGCTGCTCGGCTGGACCATGGACGCCTTCGACTACTTCATCGTGGTCCTGGTCTACGCCGACATCGCCAAGGACTTCAAGGTCTCCCTGACCCAGATGGCCTTCCTCACCACGGCCACGCTCATCATGCGCCCGGTCGGCGCCATGATCTTCGGCTGGTGGGCCGACCGGCGGGGCCGCCGGATCCCCCTGCTGGTCGACGTCATCTTCTACTCCGTCGTCGGCTTCGCCTGCGCCTTCGCGCCCAACTACACGGTCCTGCTCGTCCTGCGCCTGCTCTACGGCATCGGCATGGGCGGCGAATGGGGCCTGGGCGCCGCCCTGGCCATGGAGAAGGTGCCGACCGAGCGCCGGGGCTTCTTCTCGGGCATCCTGCAGCAGGGCTACGCCTTCGGCTACCTGCTGGCCGCCGTGGTGTTCCTGCTCATCACGCACTTCACCACCTGGGGCTGGCGCGGCCTGTTCGCGTTCAGCATCCTGCCCGCGCTGCTCTCGCTGTACCTGCGGACCCGGGTCAAGGAGTCCGAGGTGTGGGAGCAGACCAAGGCGAAGAAGACCAGCCCGACCAAGGTCCTGCTCAACGGCAAGGTGCTGCGCCGCCTGGTGTACCTGATCGCCCTGATGACCGCGTTCAACTGGATGAGCCACGGCACCCAGGACATCTTCCCCACCTTCCTGGAGAAGGGGCTGAACTTCAGCGCCGACACGGCGCTGTGGATCGCGATCCTCTACAACATCGGCGCGATGATCGGCGGCGGCCTCATGGGCGCCGGATCGGAACGGTTCGGCCGCCGTCGCGTGATCATCTTCTGCGCGGTCCTCGGGCTGCCGCTGACCTTCCTGTTCGCCTACTCCACGGCGCTCGGGCTCGTCTGCCTGGGCAGCTTCCTCATGCAGTTCGTGGTCCAGGGCGCCTGGGGCGTCATCCCGGCGCACCTGACCGAGCTGTCCCCGGACGAGATCCGCGGGTTCTACCCCGGCGTCACCTACCAGCTCGGCAACCTCATCGCCGCGTTCAACCTGCCGATCCAGCAGTCCCTGGCGGGCAGCCACGGCTACGGCTTCGCCCTGGCCGTGACCATGCTGCCGGTCTTCCTCGCCGTGATCATCCTGACCGCCTTCGGCAAGGAGGCCAAGGGCATCGTCTTCGGCAAGGGAGTCTCCGGGCCGGAGGTCCCCGCCGAAGCGTCCACCTGACACCTTCGCGTAACAGCAATTCTTAAGGAGTGGTTAAAGGATTGCATCTGTCCGGGGCAGGCGTGTCGTGCGTCTACGGGAGTGACGGCATGACACAAGGGGGACTTCATGACCGATCAGATGCACATCACCACGTCTTCATCAGCCGGCCCCGCGGGGACCGACTGGCCCGGGCCGGAGAACCCGGTCCGGGCCGGGCAGATGCTCCGGCCGTTCACCGCGGAGCTCAGCCCGCCCCGGGCGCACGAACTGGGGCCGGATCAGGTGCATGACATCTCCATCGCCGAGACCACCATCTCCATCCATCCCGACCTGCCCGCGCTCCCGGCCTGGGGATTCGGCCTCGGCGGCGAGATCACCTCGCCCGGGCCGCTGCTGGAAGCCGCCGCGGGCCAGAGTGCCCTGGTGCGCTGGAGCAACCGGCTGCCCGGCTCGGTCCGCCCGGGCCAGAAGCCGCCGGCCCGGCTGCCCATTGACACCGTGATCCTGCCGCAGGACCCGAAGGCGGCCACGGACTCGGTGCAGAACTACCTCGGCAGCCAGCCCTGCCCGGGCACTCCGGCGGGGACGGCGGAGGACCTGTCCGGCGCCCCGGTGGGCTGGACCACGATTCACCTGCACGGCGCGCACACGCCGTCGGCCGCCGACGGGTGGCCCGATGACATGGCCCCCACCGGGACGGAGCAGCTCGCCGAGTACCCGAACGACTACGACAACGCCGACCTCGGGCTGGCCAAGGCCGGGGAGTTCCTCTGGTATCACGACCACGCCATGAACGGGACCCGGTACCACAACTACTCCGGGCTCGCGGGCCCGTACCTGCTCCGCGACCCGCGGGAACGCCAGCTGGGCCTGCCCGCCAGCGCGGACGACGGCGAGATCGTCCTGGTGATCCAGGACCGCAACGTGAACGCGGAGCCGGGCGGGCAACTGCGGCTGCTCCACAAGATCACCACCGACACCGGAGAGGCGTTCTCGCCACTGACGCTGGTCAACGGCAAACTGTGGCCCCGGCTCTCGCTGCGGCCGGACGTCTACCGGCTGCGGCTGCTGAACGCGTCCAACGCCCGCACCTACCAGCTGCATCTGGTCAGCGCCCGGAAGAACCCCGGCGGCACGGTGACCGTGACCCCGCAGCACCACCGGATGCTGGTGATCGGCGCCGACGGCGGGCTGCTCTGGCGGGCCTGGCAGCTCGCCGACGAGAAGGGGCTCATCCTCGCCTCGGCCGAGCGGTTCGACGTCCTCGTGGACCTGACCGGCGTGGCCGACGGGGAGCAGCTCATGCTGGTCAACTCCGCCGAGGCCCCGTTCGGCGGTGCCCAGCCCGCGGACCTGCCGAAGCTGCTGGCCCACGGCGACCGGCCCGGCCGCAACCCCTTCCCGTGGGTGATGCGGTTCGACATCGACACCGCGTCCCCTCATCGCGGGGCCCCGCGCCAGCTGTACGTCGATACCTCCCGCGCCGTCCTCAACCCGGCCTTCCGCCGCCTGGTCCCCGACCCCGGGAACGGCGGGATGGGCGGCATGGCCGCGGCCCCCGAGGTGCCCTCGCCCCGCGCCGGCGGAACCGGGCCGGCTGCCCCCGGCGCAGAGCCGGAGGCCATGCCGGTCACCAACCCGGACATCACCACCGTCCTGCTGGGAGAGAACCCGCCCGGGCACCTGTTCCTGCAGCAGCTCGTCCCGGACTCCCACGGCAAGATCAAGATGCGGCTCCCCGGGGAGAAGAGGGAGCGGAAGTACCGGGTCGTCCAGTGGGCGGCCGACGACAAGGCGAAATCCGACACCCGGGTGTCCTTCTACGACCGGGTGGCCCTGCGGCCGGTGATCGGGGCGTGGCAGGTGTTCCGGTTCATCAACACGACCGGCGACACCCACCCGATGCACGTTCACCTGTCGCAGTTCCAGCCGCTCGGGGCCGCGGGGACCGGCGTCCTGAAGACCTCCGACGGGCATCCGGACAGCCCGAACTACTACGACCCGGAGACGCGCGAGACCAGCAAGGACCTGAAGCCGGACCCGGGCCTGACGCCCCGCCCCTTCGACCCCGCCGAGACCCAGGGCTGGAAGGACGTCATCCGGATCGATCCCGGCAACGTGGTCGAGGTGGCCGGGCGGTTCGACCTCCCGGGCCGGTACGTCTACCACTGCCACATCCTGGAGCACGAGGACACCGAGATGATGCAGCCCATCATCGTCACCGTGGCCGACATGAAGGACGGCCAGCCGATGCCCATGTAACCGCGCGCGGCCGGGGGGTGGCGCCGAGCCGGAGCGGAGAGACAGTAAGGAGTGAGGGAAAGCGAGCGGAAGGCGGCGCCGGAGCCGAAGGTGAACAGGTGGTTCGGGCGGCCCGCGCGCTGGCTGTCCTTCGTGGCCGGCGGGGCCGTGCCGGTGCTCGTCTTCCCGGACCTGGACCTGTCGGTCCTGGCCTGGTGCGCGCTCGTGCCCGCCCTGGTGCTGTTCGCCCGGGCTCCCTCGGGCCGCGAGGCGGTCGCCCGGGGCTGGTGGTTCGGCGCCGGCTACCTGATCGCGATGCTCTACTGGATGGCCCCGGAGATCGGTCCCGGCCTCGTCGCGGTCGGCGCCGTGTTCGGGGGCCTCTACGCCCCGTTCGCCCTGGCGGCGCACAGGCTCCTGCGCCCGCCGGTGACCGGGCGCCGGGCCGTCCTGGCCCTGATCGTGCTGCCCGGTTGCTGGCTGGTCCCGGAATGGGCCCGCTCCTATCAGGGGCTCGGCGGGCCCTGGGACCTGTACGGCGCGTCCCAGTGGCAGCATCCCGCCGTCCTGGCCCTGGCCGCCGTCGGCGGTGTCTGGCTGGTCAGCGTCGCCCTGGTCCTGGCCAACGTCGGTCTCGCCCTCACGCTGATGACGGCGGCCAGCGCCTCGCGGGCGCCGGCCCCGCTGGGCGCCGCGGGACTCGTCGTCTTCGGGGTCGCGGCGGGGGCCGGGCCGCTGGCGTTCGCGCTGACGCCGCCGCCTGGTGTCCAGCGGACCGCGACGGTCGCGCTGGTGCAGCCCGGGGTGGTGAACAATCCCGCCGCCCGGGCCGACGCGAGCGAGACCCTGACCCGGCAGAGGACCGAGAGGCACGGGGTTGATCTGGTCGTCTGGGGCGAGTCCAGCATCAACCAGGACCTGACCCTGCCGTCGGCGCGGCCGCTGCTGACCCGGATCGAGGCGCTGTCGGCGCGGGACCGGGCCGAGATCCTGGTCAGCCAGGACGCCACCCCGCCCGGCAAAGGCCACGAGAAGTGGGGCGTGCTGGTCGCGCCGTCCGGGATCAAGGGCATCTACGTCAAGAGCCGGCTCGTGCCGTTCGGGGAGTACATTCCGTTCCGGAGCGAACTCGGCTGGCTGACCGCCGTCAGCCGGGCCGCCGGCTCGAACATGACCGCCGGCGCCGGCGCCCACCTGATGCACGCGGTCGACCGGTCCGGGAAGCCGCTGCCGGTCGGGGTACTGACCTGCTTCGAGTCCGCGTTCGGCGACATGTCCCGGGTGGACACCGATCTCGGCGCGCGGTTCATCGCCTACCAGTCGGCGACCTCCACGTTCCAGGGCACCTGGGGCCCGGACCAGCACGCCGCGCTGGGCGCGCTCCGGGCCGCCGAGACCGGCCGGCCGGTCGTGCAGGCCGCGCTGACCGGGGATTCGGCGGCGTTCGACGCGCGCGGCCGGGAACTGGCCTGGCTCGGGCAGTCCGCCCGGGGAGTGGTCACGGTCCGCCTGCCGCTGCCCGCCCCGGCCTCGCGGACCTTCTACGACCGGCACGGGGATTACGTCATGTGGGCGGGCGTGGCCGTCGCCGCCGGGTTCATCCTGTCCGGGTTTCTGGGCCGTACCGGTGGTGGCCGCAGTGATCATGGGGCAGAATATGGGATCAAGCACCGAGCCGACTATGAGGCCGCAGGGGAAGGCGAACCTCGATAAGGAGGCACGGTGTCGGTATACGGCGTACTGCAGGTTCATTCGGCGCCCCCGGCGCTGAGCCCGCACATTGAGTGGGCAGTGGCGGGGATTGTCGGGACTGCTGTCAGCATGCCCTGGGTCAGCCAGCCCGCTGCCCCGGGGTCAATTCGTGCTGAACTGACCTGGCACGGAAAGCCAGGCACCGCGGGCGCGATCACGTCTGCCCTGGCGGGCTGGAAACGGCTCCGGTTCGAGGTCACCGAGGAAGCATCCGAAGGCTGCGACGCGGTCCGCTACTGCTGCACCCCCGGTCTGGGCACGTTCTCCGCCGTCACCAGCGCCAACGGCGACATCCTGGTCCCCGAGAACCGGCTGCGCGCCGCCCTGTCCCTGGCCGCCAGCGGGACGTCGGCCCTGGAATCGGAGCTGGAGAAGCTCCTGGGCACCGCCTGGGACAGCGAACTCGAGCCCTTCCGCCGCGCCGGCGACGGCGCCCCCGTCCGCTGGCTCAACGCCACCGGCTGATCCTCCCCGGCGGTCGTTTATTTTGGCTCGGGTGACTTCCTTTACGAATGCTGACATTCCCGATCTGACTGGCAAGACGGCCATCGTGACCGGCGCGAACAGCGGCCTGGGCGAGGCGACGGCTACCGCGCTGGCGGCCGCCGGGGCCCGCGTGGTCCTCGCGGTGCGCGATCCCGGCAAGGGCAAGGCGGCCGCCGCCGCCATGCCCGGGGAGACCGAGGTCCGCGAAATCGACCTGGCGAGCCTGGACTCGGTGCGCTCGTTCGCCGACGGCTGGGACGGCGAGATCCACCTGCTGATCAACAACGCGGGCGTGATGGTGCCGCCGCTGGGCCGGACGGCCGAGGGCTTCGAGTCCCAGTTCGGAGTCAACCACCTGGGGCATTTCGCGCTGACGAACCTGCTGCTGGAGCGGGTCACCGGCCGGGTGGTGACGCTGTCGTCCGCCATGCACCAGATGGGCCGCATCGACTTCGCCGACCTGCAGTGGGAGCGCAGGCGCTACTCCGCCTGGCGGGCCTACGGGGCGTCCAAGCTCGCGAACCTGCTGTTCACCGCGGAACTGCAGCGGCGCCTGTCGGCCGCCGGGTCCCGCGTGCTGTCCAACGCCGCCCACCCGGGATACGCGTCGACCAACCTGCAGTCCCACGCGGGCAGCCGGGCGCTGGACTTCCTCATGACCCGGATCGGCAACCCGCTGCTCGCGCAGGACGCGGCGTCCGGCGCGCTGCCCACGCTGTACGCGGCGGTGGCCGGCATCCCGGGCAACAGCTTCGCCGGCCCGGCGTATGAACTGCGCGGCGCTCCCAAGCTGGCCAGCCGCACCGCGGCCGCCCGGAACGCGGAAACCGCCCGCCGCCTGTGGTCGGTCTCCGAGGACCTCACCGGCGTGAAGTTCCCGCTGTAGGGAAGTCGACTATTTACCTGGAATAGGTTCGCTCCCGTGCGGCTTTACCGGATGAACGGCGCGGGGAAGCGCGTCATAGGCTTCTGGTGACACCTCGAGTATGGAGAAGTGAATGACGGCAGATCTGACCTCGCTTACCGGACTTGACGTTCCGACCGGGCTGTACGTCGGGGGCCAGTGGGGACGCGGCCGCGGCGGAGCGACGTTCCCGGTTCTCGACCCGGCGACCGAGGAGAGCCTGGCCGAGGTCGCGGACGCCTCCGCCGCCGACGCCATCGACGCGGTCGCCGCGGCCCACGACGCGCTGCCGGGCTGGGCGGCCACCGCCCCGCGGCAGCGGGCGGAGATCCTGCGCACGGCGTTCGAGCTGATGACGCAGCGGTCGGAGCAGTTCGCCCGGCTGATGGCGGCCGAGAACGGCAAGTCGCTGCGCGACGCCCGCGCCGAGGCGGCCTACGCCGCGGAGTTCTTCCGCTGGTACGCCGAGGAAGCGGTCCGTATCGAGGGCACCCTGATGCGCGCGCCGTCCGGCGCCAACCGGATCCTCACCCTCCGCCAGCCGATCGGCGTGTCCCTGCTGATCACCCCGTGGAACTTCCCGGCCGCGATGGCCACCCGGAAGATCGCCCCGGCGCTCGCGGCGGGCTGCAGCGTCGTGCTCAAGCCCGCCGAGGACACGCCGCTCACCGCCTTCGCGATGGCCGCCCTGCTGGAAGAGGCGGGCGTGCCCCGGGGCGTGGTCAACGTGGTGGCCACCCGGCGCGAGGGCGCGGCCGGCGTGGTCGCGGCCATGATGGCCGACGACCGGGTGCGCAAGCTCTCGTTCACCGGGTCCACGCAGGTCGGCCGGATCCTGCTCCGCCAGGCCGCCGACTCGGTGATCAACTGCTCGATGGAACTCGGCGGCAACGCCCCGTTCGTGATCTTCGAAGACGCCGACATTCCCGCCGCGGTCGAGGGCGCGATGCTGGCGAAGATGCGCAACGGCGGGGAGGCCTGCACCGCCGCGAACCGCTTCTACGTCCACGAGGCGGTGGCCGACGAGTTCACCAGCGAGTTCGCGGCCCGGCTGCGGGCCCTCCGGGTCGGCCCCGGCCTGGAGGAGGGCACCGACCTCGGGCCGCTGGTCAACCAGGCCACGCTGGACAAGGTGTCCGGGCTGGTCGCCGACGCGACCGGGAACGGCGGCGGCAAGATCGTCCTCGGCGGCCAGGCGCCGGACCGGAAGGGCTACTTCTACGACGCGACCCTGATCGACGCGGTGCCCTCGGACGCCGGGATCCTGGACGCGGAGATCTTCGGGCCGGTGGCGCCGGTCGTGCGGTTCACCGACGAGGCCGACGCGATCCGCTGGGCGAACGACACCGAGTACGGGCTGGTCTCCTACGTATACACGCGCGACCTGGCCCGCGGGCTGCGGGTCAGCGAGGCCCTGGAGGCGGGCATGGTCGGCCTGAACCGGGGCCTGGTCTCGGACCCGGCGGCGCCGTTCGGCGGAGTCAAGCAGTCCGGCCTCGGCCGCGAGGGCGCGGGAGAGGGACTGCTGGAGTACACCGAGACCAAGTACATCGCCACCGACTGGTAGCGGGCGGCCTGGCGGCTACGCGAGCGTCAGGCGCCGCCGCACCTCCCACGCGACGGCGACGGCGACCACCGCCGCCAGCGCCGGCAGGACCCAGGCCCGCCGGGCGCCCGGACGCCCGGCGGGCACGGGCGCGGGCGGGCGCGACAGCAGGATGACGACCGCCATCAGGTAGACCTCACGGCCCACGCCAGGTCCTCGCGCCCGGGACGCTCCCGGCCGCGCGCCACCGAGACCAGGCGGACCACGGCGATCACGCCCACCGCGACTATCACGGTCTCCCGGGTCAGCGCCCCGCAGGCCAGCGCCGCGTCCTCTCAGGATCCGCTGATAAGCGGGCAGAACGTTAATTTCTCTTCCAGGCACTCGGCGGCCTTCGCTGAGGCGTCTACGTTTGGGGGACGGGATGATCCCGAGTCGGCCGCGGGCGCGCGGACTCCGCAGGCCGCGGGTTCTGCGGTAGCCGTCAGTGACCGATAGGGTGAGGCCCCGAACCTCGACCAGATCCTGAACGTACAGCGCGGAATGCGGAGGTATCACCGATGGCGGATGCGCCTGGGCGCGGCCAGTTCGAGAGGGATGTCGTGGTGATCGGGGGGTGCGGGCACGTCGGCCTGCCCTTGGCGGTCGCGTTCGCCGATCGCGGTCTTGATGTCGGGATTTACGATGTGAGCGAGTCGGCGGTGGCCACGGTGAACGCGGGCCGGATGCCGTTCGACGAGCCGGGGGCCGCGGAGGTCACCGAGCGTGTTGTGGCGGAGGGGCGGCTGCGCGCGTCGGCCGACCCGTCGATCGTGGCCGGGGCCGAGCACGTGGTGGTGGTGATCGGCACGCCGGTGGACGAGCACCTGAACCCGAACCCGGAGGCGATCCCGAAGGCCCTGGGAGCGTGCTCGGAGTTCTTCCGGGACGGGCAGCTGCTGGTGCTGCGCTCGACCGTGTTCCCGGGCGTCACCGCGCTGGTGGAGAAGATGATCGCGGGCCTGGGCGCGGACGTGGAGGTAGCGTTCTGCCCGGAGCGGATCGCCGAGGGCAAGGCGATGACCGAGCTTTTCGAGCTGCCGCAGATCGTGTCCGCCCGCACCGATGAGGGCCTGGACCGGGCGGGGAGGCTGTTCGGGCGGCTGACCGACGCGATCGTGCCGATGGCGCCGGAGGAGGCGGAGCTGGCCAAGCTGTTCACGAACGTGTGGCGGTACATCAAGTTCGCCGCGGCGAACCAGTTCTACATGATGGCCAACGACCGGGGCCTGGACTTCGAGCGGATCCGCCAGGGGCTCTCCCAGGACTACCCGCGGGCGGCCGACATGCCGGGGGCGGGGCTGGCGGCGGGGCCGTGCCTGTTCAAGGACACGATGCAGCTGGCGGCGTTCAACAACAACAACTTCGCGCTTGGCCACACCGCGATGACGATCAACGAGGGCCTGCCGCTGTACCTGGTGTCGCGGCTGGAGCAGCGGTTCGACCTGGGGAGCCTGACGGTCGGGATCCTGGGGATGGCGTTCAAGGGCGAGTCCGACGACATCCGCTCCAGCCTGAGCTACAAGCTGAAGCGGATCCTCGCGTTCAAGGCGGGGAAGGTGCTGTGCACCGACCCGTACGTGCCCGCGAGCGCCGATGACCGCCTGCTGCCGCTGGAACGGGTCCTCGAGGAGTCGGACCTGCTGGTGGTCGCGGCGCCGCACAAGGCCTACCGGGGACTGGAGACGGGCAAGCCCGCCGCCGACATCTGGAACGTCCTCGGCCGGGGAGTCCGGGTATGAACGAGCCGGACCCCGAGGCCTCTCCCCGGGTGACCGTGGTGGTTCCCGCCTACAACGAGGGCAAGGACATCCGCCCCGTGCTGGACCGGCTGTTCGAGGCGGTCACCGTGGGGTGCGAGGTCCTCGTCGTGGTGGACATGCCCGACGACACGACCGTGCCGGTGGTCGAGAATTACCACGTCAAGGAACCGAGGATCCGCTGCGTGGTCAACACCTACGGCCGCGGCCCGGCGAACGCGATCCGGTTCGGCATCGACTCCGCGATCGCGCCGGTCGTGGTCGTGACCATGGCGGACGGCTGCGACGACCCGCGTCAGATCGATGACCTGACCCGGCTGGTCGAGCGGGGCGTGGCCGTCGCGGCGGCGTCCCGGTACATGCCCGGCGGCCAGCAGGTCGGCGGGCCTATCCTGAAGGGGTTCCTGTCCCGGACGGCCGGACGGTCGCTGCGGATCCTGGCGAACATCGGCACGCGGGACGCCACGAACTCGTTCAAGGCGTACCGCACCGAATTCGTGCGCAGCGTCGGCATCGACTCCCGGGACGGGTTCGAGATCGGCCTGGAGCTCACCGCCAAGGCCAAGCGGCTGCGCCTGCCGGTCGCGGAAATCCCCACCATCTGGCTCGACCGCCAGGCCGGAATGTCGAACTTCAAACTCGCCGCGTGGATCCCGGTCTACCTGCGCTGGTACCGGTTCGCGTTCGGGCCGAAACTGACGGCCGAGCAGATCAGGGCCCACGGGCAACAGATACGGAAGGAATCCCGCTAACATGCAGAAGGTTCTGGTCAGCGGCTCGGCCGGTTTCATCGGCGGCTACGTCGTGGAGGAACTGCTGAAGCGCGGCTACGCGGTAGTCGGCATCGACAACTACTCCAAGTACGGCAAGGTGACCAAGTCCTACGACAGCCACCCCGACTACCACTTCGTCGAGGGCGACGCGCGGGACACCGAGCTGATGACCAGGCTCCTGGCCGACTGCGACCACTTCATCGCCGGCGCCGCCCTCATCGGCGGCATCTCCTACTTCCACACCTACGCCTATGACCTGCTCGCCTCCAACGAGCGGATCATGGCCTCCTGCTGCGACGCCGCGATCGAGGCCCGCAAGAGCGGCAGGCTCAAGAAGATGACCTACATGTCCTCCTCGATGGTGTTCGAGTCCGCCACCGAGTGGCCCTCCTACGAGGGCCAGGAGCGCGAGGTCCCGCCGCCGCTGTCCTCCTACGGGTTCCAGAAGCTCGCCGTGGAGTACTACGCCAAGGCCGCCTGGGACCAGTACCAGCTTCCCTACACGATCGTCCGCCCGTTCAACTGCGTCGGCGCCGGCGAGTCCCGGGCCCTGGGCGACGAGGAGATCCTGTCCGGCAACGTGAAGCTCGCCATGAGCCACGTCGTCCCCGACCTGGTGCAGAAGATCGTCAAGGGCCAGGACCCGCTGCACATCCTCGGCTCCGGCGACCAGGTCCGCCACTACACCTACGGCGGCGACCTCGCCCGCGGCATCGTCACCGCCATGGAGCACGAGGACGCCCTCAACGAGGACTTCAACCTCTCCACCGCCGAGTCCACCTCGGTCATGCAGCTGGCCGAGGCGATCTGGAAGAAGATCAAGGGCCCCGGCGTCCCCCTCAACGTCGTCAGCGACGAGCCGTTCGAGTACGACGTCCAGCGCCGCGTCCCCGCCACCGACAAGGCCAAGCGCGTCCTCGGCTTCGAGGCCACCACGTCCCTGGACGAGATGCTCGACGAGGTCATCCCCTGGATCGAGAACGCCATCAAGAACGGCACGATCTGATCTTCCGAACGGATCTTCGTTCCCCGGCAGCGGTACTCTTACTCCCCATGCTGCCGGGCGTGACCGCTGAGGATTTCCGGGCGGCGGACAGCGAGGCTGTCCGCCGCCCGCGTCGCTGGCTGTCCGCCGCCGGGTGGGTGATCGCCGCCCTCGCCGGCTTCGCCGTCTACCTGCGGCTCGGCCGGACCATGCCGGTCAACTCCGACGGGGCCTCGCAGGCCCTGCAGGCCTGGGACCTGCTCCACGGCAACCTGCTGCTCCACGGCTGGTCGCTTACCGACGTGTCCTTCTACACCACGGAACTTCCCGAGTACGCCCTGGCGGAAATGGCGCGGGGCCTGGGCGCCGACGTCGTGCACGTCGCCGCCGCGGTCAGCTACACCCTCGTCGTGCTGCTGGCCGCGGCGGTGGCCAGGGGGCGGGCCACCGGCCGCCAGGCCGCGTTCCGCATGCTCATGGCGGCCGGGATCATGCTGGCGCCGCAGCTGGGCGGGGGGACGAACACGCTTCTCCTGTCGCCGGACCACACCGGGTCGTCGGCGCCGCTCCTGGCCGCCTTCCTCATCCTGGACCGGTGCCCGCGCCGCTGGTGGCCGGCGGCGGCCGCGTCGCTGGTGCTGGCCTGGGCGGTGATCGGCGACGAGCTGGTGCTCGTGGCCGGCGTCGTCCCGGTAGCCGCGGTGTGCGCCTTCCGGCTGATCCGGGAACGCTCGCGGTTCGAGGCCTGGCTCGGGGCCGGCGCGGTCGCGGCCGGGGCCGTGGGGATGGCGGTGCCACGGGTCATCGGGGCCCTCGGCGGATACGGCACGAGGCCGCTGAACACCGGCCTGTCCCCGCTGGGCACCATCGTCGGCCACAACCTGCCGGTGGTGGGCCAGGGATTCCTGCTGCTGGGCGGGGCGTGGCTGCCGCACGTGCCCGCCGGAGCCCAGGACTGGTTCACGGCGCTGCACCTGGCCGGGGTGGCCCTCGCCGCGGCCGGGATCGCCGTCACCGCGTGGCGGTTCTTCCGCGGCGAGTCGCTGGTGCCGCAGGTGCTGCTCGCGGGCATCGTCGTCAACGTCGCCGCCTACCTGGCAGGCACGCACGCGGTCGTGCTGGCCGACGCCCGGGAGATGGCGCCGGTGCTGCCGTTCGCCGCCGCGCTCGCGGGCCGCCGGCTCCCGGGAGCCCTGTCCGCGCGTCCCGCGGGCCGCCGGGTCGCCGTTCCGGTGCTGGGCCTGGTCCTGGCGGGGTACGCGGCGGGCCTGGGCCTGGAGCTGACCGTCCCCCCGGCGCCGCCGCAGAACGCGGCCCTGACCGCCTGGCTGGCCCGGCACCCGATGGGCGGAAGCGGGCTGTCGGGCTACTGGCAGTCCAACATCGTGACGCTCACCAGCGGGGGGCGGGCCCGGGTGCGCTCGCTCATCGGCGGCGATGACGGCCGCCTGGTGCCGGATCATTCCAACGTCGACGGCCGGTGGTACGACCCGGCGGCGTCCTACGCCGACTTCGTGGTGCTGGGGCCGCGAGTGCCCGGCTATACGCCCGGCCCCGGATACCCCGGGTTCCACGATGCCGGCATCGTCCGGGCCACCTTCGGGAAGCCCGCCCGCGTCTACCACGTCGGCCTCTACACGATTCTGCGGTGGCACAAGAACCTGCTCGCCGACCTGAAGTGAATAGCCGATTAACGGGGCGCGGTGGTTACCTTCCGGACGGCGGCCACGTAGCCTGTTGCTGTGGACCGGCGAATCTTCGGGCTTGAGAACGAGTACGGCGTTACTTGTACCTTCCGGGGACAGCGGCGGCTGTCGCCTGATGAAGTGGCCCGCTACCTCTTCCGCCGCGTGGTGTCCTGGGGCCGGAGCAGCAACGTGTTCCTGTCCAACGGAGCCCGCCTGTACCTGGACGTGGGGAGTCACCCCGAGTACGCCACTCCCGAATGCGACAGCGTGGTGGACCTGGTCTCCCACGACAAGGCGGGGGAGCGGATCCTCGAGGGGCTGCTCGTCGACGCCGACCGGCGGCTGCGCGAGGAGGGCATCGCCGGGGACATCTACCTGTTCAAGAACAACACCGACTCGGCGGGAAACTCCTACGGCTGCCACGAGAACTACCTGGTCGGGCGGCACGGCGAGTTCGGCCGCCTGGCCGACATCCTGATCCCGTTCCTGGTGACCCGGCAGATCATCTGCGGGGCCGGGAAGGTGCTGCAGACCCCGCGCGGGGCCGTGTACTGCGTGTCCCAGCGGGCCGAGCACATCTGGGAGGGCGTGTCGTCCGCGACGACCCGTTCCCGGCCGATAATCAACACCCGTGACGAGCCGCACGCCGACGCCGAGCGGTTCCGGCGCCTGCACGTCATCGTCGGCGACTCCAACATGAGCGAGACCACCATGCTGCTGAAGGTCGGGGCCACCGACCTGGTGCTGCGCATGGTGGAAGCCGGAGTCGTGCTGCGGGACATGACCCTGGACAACCCGATCCGGGCGATCCGCGAGGTGTCGCACGACATGACCGGCCGCTCGCGGGTCCGGCTGGCCAACGGGCGCGAGATGAGCGCGCTGGAGATCCAGTACGAGTACCTGAACCGGGCCAAGGACTTCACCGACACTCACGGCCTGGACCCGGTGAGCAAGCGGGTCCTGGACCTGTGGGAGCGGTCGCTGGTGGCCATCGAGACCGGCGACCTGGACAAGATCTCCCGGGAGATCGACTGGGTGACGAAGTACCAGCTGATCGAGCGGTACCGGGCCAAGCACGACCTGCCGCTGTCGTCCCCGCGCATCGCGCAGCTGGACCTGGCCTACCACGACGTGCACCGGGCCCGCGGCCTGTACTACCTGCTGCAGCGCAACGACGCCGTCGACCGGGTCGTCCGCGACATCGACATCTTCCAGGCCAAGTCCGTCCCGCCCCAGACGACCCGCGCCAAGCTGCGGGGCGAGTTCATCCGGCGGGCGCAGGAGAAGCGCCGCGACTTCACCGTCGACTGGGTGCACCTGAAGCTGAACGACCAGGCCCAGCGCACCGTCCTGTGCAAGGACCCCTTCCGCTCCGTCGACGAGCGCGTGGAAAAACTCATCGCCGGCATGTAACTGGAACAGTATGTGGCGGCGGGCCACGAGGATCAGGACGATCACCGGGACCGCCAGGAGCCAGCCGAGCCGCCGGCCGGGCACTTTCCCGGCCGGCGTGGCCATCAGCAGGACCAGGCTCATCAGGAACGCGTCGATGTAGGTGCGCCCGTCCCCGAAGGTGCTGTCCCAGAACTGCCCGGACGCCAGCACGATCTCCACCAGGACGAAGCCGCCGAACGCGGCCTTCTCCTCCCGGCTCGCCTCCGACACGCGGATCGCCATGATCCCGGCGGCGACGACGATCGCCAGGGCGATGAACTCGATCAGGTTGTAGTCATACAGCCCGAAGGGACCCCAGGTGGAGCGGACGATGTCCCGGAAGACGCCGGGGACCAGGGCCTTGAACGGCAGCGTCAGGTTGGAGGTGGCGTCAGCGATCCCGCCGGACTGCCCGCTGACCAGAATCTTCTCGGCCAGTTGCAGCAGGACGTACACCGCGCCGGGTACCGCCCAGACCAGGTCCGCCCGCCCGGGCCGGATCCGGCGCCGGACGATGCCGGCCAGCCGGACCACCGCGATCGCGACGGGCAGGACCAGGACGGGCTCGTTGGTGAAGACCCCGTAGGAGACCAGCGCCGCCGCCCAGCCGTAGCGGGCCCGCCGGTAGGCGAGGATCCCGGCGAGCATGCACGCGTCGGCGAGGGGCTCGGAGGTGTTCCGGCCGACGCTGATGGCCAGGCCGAAATAGGCGGCGAACGCGAGCCCCCACAGCGCGTGCCGCCCCGCGTCCCGCGCGAAGCGGGCGCCCAGTCCCGCGATGACCGCCACGCAGGCCAGGTTGATCACGACGAGCACGGCCGGCAGCAGCCGGGGGTGCCCGCCGCCGGACAGCAGCCAGGCCGCCAGCGAGTACCCGATCCGGGTGTACCGGTAGTTGTGGTCGATGGTGATCCCGTAGGCGGTGGCGTGCCAGTTGAACGGGTTCCGGGCGAACCGGTAGTAGAACTGCCCGTCGTAGCCCGCCGACGGCACGTGGCTGATGCGCGGCACCATCTGCCCGGGATGGCTGAACGTCGAGCCGGACATGATGAACAGGGTGATGTGGCCGCCCGCCCACACCCGCCAGCGGGCGAGCGCATAGGCCAGCCAGGCCGCGAGCGCGAGGACGCTGGCCGCGACCGGGCGGTCGAGGCGGGCCAGCGCGCCGGGCCGGCCGGACCCCGCCGGCCGCCGGGTCGCAGCCTTTCCCCTGGCCGAAGTGAGCTGCACCCGCTCTACCGTCCTGTCGTGAAGTGGAGTTGCCCGGTTCCGGTTACGCTGGGGGGCGGACTGCTGGAACAATTCCCCAGCGTGGCAGTCATCGTGTAAAAGTGTAGGACTTGCAAGGCCGGAAACGCCTGGCAACACCCCGGACGATACCCCGGAGAAAGACCGTGCTGACCATCTTCGAATGCCTGTAGGGATGCCCAACACCGCACGCCGCGCCGAGCGCGAGCTGGACGGCGTCCCCGGCGACGCCGGACCCGCTCCCGCCGCGCGTACCCGCACGGTCCTGCGCCGCCTGGCGGGCCCGGCCGGCTTTCTCCTGCTCCTCGCCGTCCTCTTCTACGCCTACCTGCGGCTGTCGCAGACGTACCCGGAGAACTCCGACGAGGCCAACATCCTCCTGATGGCCGACGACATGCTGCACGGGAACCTGTTCCTGTCCGGCTGGCACGTGTCCGACGTCCCGTTCATCACGACGGAGCTGCCGGAGATGGCGGCGCTCGTCTCGATGTTCGGCCTGCGCCTGGAGACCGCGCACATCGCGGCCGCGCTCACCTACACGCTGGTGCTCGGGGTGGCCATGCTCCTGGCCAGGGGCCGGTCCCGGGGAAAGAAGGCCGTCGTCCGGATGGCGGTGGCGCTCGGCATCATGCTGGCCCCGCAGCCCGGCGTGGGCATCTTCGTGGCCGACTTCTCGGTCGGGCACATCGGCACCGCGCTCCCGGTCATGCTGACCTGGCTGGTCCTGGACTGGGCGATCAGCCCGGGAGCCCCGGGCCGGCCGGGGCCGTCCCGGCGCGCGCGATGGTGGCTGCCCGTCGTCGCGGCCGTGATGCTCGGCTGGGCCGAGACCACCGACCCGCTCGTCCTGGTGGTCGCGATCCTGCCGATGCTGGCGGTCTGCCTGGCCCGGGTGATCCCGGACCTGGTGCGGGCGGCCCGGGACACCGGCGGCGCGGCCGGGTTCCGCTCCGTCGCGCGCGCCCGGTGGCTGGAACTGTCGCTGGCGGCCGCCGGGGGAGTCGGCTACGTGATCGCCGGGGTGTCGGGCCTGCTGCTCCGCCACGCCGGGGGCTTCGTCCAGCAGGCGGTTCCCTATAACTTCGACTCGCCCGGCAAGTGGTTCATGCAGGGCCGGGTCGTGGTGCACGGCCTGCTGGAGATCTTCGGGGCCTATTTCGTACCCGGGCAGCAGGAACCGCAGGCGGGCGCGCCCGCGCCCGGGACGCTGGACCAGGTGCTGGCCTTCGCTCACCTGGCCGGGGTGATCCTGGCCATCTGGGGCGCGTGCGCCATCGCCCGCCGGTTCTTCCGGGCCGACGCGGACTTCGTGAGCCAGCTGCTGCTGGCGGGCATCATCGCCAACATCGCCGCCTACGTTCCCTCGGCGCTGGCCGATCACTCGGCGCTCAACACCCGCGAGGTCGCGCCGGTGCTGCCGTTCGCCGCGGTGCTGGCGGCGAGGATGGTGGGCGAGCGGCTGCTGCGCGCCCCGGCCGCCGGGCCCCCGCTCCTGGCCCGGGCGAAGAACGCGGGCCCCCGCCTGGCGGCCGGGTCCCTGACGGTGCTGATGGCCTTCTACGCCTTCGGCCTGGCCCGGCAGGCCGAGACGCCCCCCGCGGCCGAGCCGTACGCCACCCTCGTGTCCTACCTGAAGAACCATCATCTCGACTACGGCATCGGCGGCTACTGGGAGTCGAGCGTCATCACCGTGGAGTCCGGGGGCTCGGTCACGATCCGGGCGGTGAGCGCGGCCTGCCTGCGGCCCTACCAGTGGGAGTCGAAGGCCGAGTGGTACGACCCGTCCCGGCACCGGGCGGATTTCCTGCTGCTGGACAACGTGCCCGGCTTCTTCAGCCAGTTCAGCCCGGCGCCCGGCGCGCTGATCCTGCTGAACAACTGGCTCGGCACGGCGAAGCACGAGGACGCCGGGTCGCACAAGATGGTCAACGGTTTCCCCCTGTACCAGTACGAGGCCCGGGTCTACAGCGGTAACCTCCTGTCCCAGCTTCCCCGGCTCTACGCCACCCTGCCGAATCCGCCGGCCTCGCTGGTGCGGCAGATGAACGCCGCCGGGAACAAGGTGACGCGCGGCCCTGATACCTGCAGCTGATTTGCCGGATACTCACAGTGAACTCTCAGCTGTACTGGCATCCCCAGGCAATTCTCGCCAGTACGCTTAGGCGAGTTGCACTGATTCCGAGGTCACAGGCCTGTGGCCAGATCCGTGAGGTTTAGTTGATGCGACGCGCATCCGCGCTTCTCGCCGTACCGCTGATCGCCGCCGCTGCGTTTGTGGCCGGCTGCTCGTCAACGCCGGCCAACCCCAACGCGTCCGTCACCGCGTCGGGCAAGTTCGGCGCCGCGCCGAAGGTGACGATTCCCGCGCAGGCCGCAGGCAAGTCGCTGTACTCCAAGGACGTGATCCAGGGCAAGGGCACCGCCCTGACCTCCTCCGACTCGTTCGTGGGCAACTACCAGGCCTACGACTGGAGCGGCAAGAAGCACAAGCTCCTGATGAGCACCTACACCACTCACACCCCGTCGCTCTTCCCGAGCAAGCTGCTGCCGGGCCTGTCCTCGGCGCTGAAGGGCGCGAAGGAAGGCAGCCGGGTGGTGGCGGTCATCCCGCCGAAGGAGGGTTTCGGCCCCCAGGGCAACCCGCAGCTCGGCGTCAAGGGCGGCGACACGCTGGTGTTCGTCCTCGACGTGATGAAGGCGGTCAGCAACACGGCCTCGGCCAGCGGCCAGCACGTGTCGGACGGCGGCGGCTCCCTGGCCAAGGTCACCGACCCCAAGTCCGGCCAGGCGCCCACGATCACCGTCCCCAAGAGCTCCCCGCCGAACAAGCTCACCGTGACGCCCCTGATCAAGGGCAAGGGTCCCAAGATCGGCAAGGGCCAGGCCGTGATCGTCCAGTACACCGGCTCCATCTGGCGGACCGGCAAGACGTTCAGCTCGTCGTGGGCGCAGAAGACGCCGTTCGAGTACGTCTCCGGCTCCAACCCGCCCCAGGTCATCCCGGGCTGGGACAAGGGCATCCAGGGTCAGACCGTCGGCAGCCGCGTGATGCTGACCATTCCGGCGTCCGACGGCTACGGCAAGCAGGGCAACCCGCAGGCCGGGATCAAGGGCAGCGACACGCTGGTCTTCGTCGTCGACGTCCTGGGCACGGTCAACCCCTCCGCGTCCTCCTCCTAACCCGCACCGCCGCCTAAGTTCGCGGTTCCTGCTGCCCGGACGACAGGAACCGCGAACTTAGGCATGTCCGGAGGCGTGAACTCAGGCATGTCCGGAGGCGAGAGCCCGGGCGTGCCGGCCGGCCGCGGCGGCGGCCAGGAAGTAGGCCCGGTCCTGCTCCAGCCCGCGGCCCATCGTGGACAGCCGCACCGGGCAGGCGGCCAGCGCGTCCTCCAGCCCGGCCGTGTCCACCGTGACCAGCCGGTGCCGGGTCCCCAGCGGCGCGGCCTCGGCCGCGATCCGTTCCCCGAACGGGCCCGGCAGGTCCGGCACCGCCACGTCGGCGGGCGCGAGCGCGACCCGGCCGTAGGCGGTGAGGCTGTGATGGGAGATGCCCTGGTGCCGTTCCCGGGGATCGGCGTCCGACAGCCGGAGGCTGGCGACCGGCCGTCCCCCCAGCGCGGCGGCGGCGTTGACCGCCTCGCCCGCCGCGACCCCGGAGTACCCCCAGCGGGTGCCGGTCCCCAGATTGCCCGGCCCCTGCGCCACGATCACCATGTCCGCGCCGAGGACGTGCCGCGCGGCCAGCAGCCCGCTGTGCACGGTCACCGCCTCCAGGTCCCCGCCGAAAGCCTGACCCGCCGTCACCGTCCCGGCCAGCCAGCCGGCCTCCCGCAGCCTGGCTACGGTCATAGAGAAGGCCCCGGGCAGCGCCCCGCCGTCCGTCATGAGGTAGACGGCCCGGGGGGCGGGGGAGCCGCGAAGATCCGTTCCGCTGAAGAATCCCGCGAGAACGGCCGGGAGGGCGGAGTGCAGGTCGGCCGCCACCACCGGCATCCCGTCGACCGAGTCGGCGTCGGCGAGAGCCTCATGATGCGGCGATCCCTGCTCGTCCGCGCTGGCCACCGCGGTCTGCAGAGGCGTGTACCGGGCCTTCATGATGTGCCCGGGCAGCGGCTCGTCGTCCGGGAGCCGGTCGGGAAGGGCCACCACGAAGGCGTAGCCGCCGGTTCCCAGGCCCAGGTCGCCGGCCGTGGTGTTCAGCAGCACCCGGTCCCCGGGGCGCGGCGTTCCCGTGAGGGAAGGGTAGGCAAGTGCCCGTATATCCCTGCCGTCCGCGGTTACCATAATCTCAGCCGCACCGGGCCATTCGCGCCGCAGTGCCGTGACAATTCCGCTGCGCCATCTGATCACGACGGCAGACTAACGGACGGGCGCCTCAGGGGGACGAGATGAGCAAGCGCAGGACCGAACGGCTGCTATCGATCGTGGTCCTGCTGCTGTCCGCCCGCCGCTACCTGACCGCCGACGAGATCCGGGCCTCCGTCATCGGCTATCCCGAGCAGGACGACGCGTTCAAGCGGATGTTCGAGCGGGACAAGGAAGAGCTCCGCGACCTCGGGATCCCGCTGGAGACCGGGCTCATCAACCCGCTGGACGACGAGACGGGCTACCGGATCAGCCAGCAGGACTACGCGCTGCCCGAGATCACCCTGGAAGCCGACGAGGCGGCCATGCTCGGCATCGCGGCCCAGGCGTGGGAGGGCGCGTTCCTGGCCGGCGCGGCCACCGGCGCCCTGCAGAAGCTGCGGGCCGGCGGGGTGGACGACAGCACCGTGCCGGGGTTCGAGCCCCGGCTGCACACGCAGGAGGCGGCGTTCGGCCCGCTGTGGGAGGCGGTCCGGGACCGGCGGCTGGTCACCTTCTCCTACCGGGCCCTGGCCAGCACCGAGACGCTGAAGCGGACCCTGGAACCGTGGGGCCTGGTGAACCGGGACGGCCGCTGGTACGTCGCGGGCCACGACCGGCTCCGCGCCGGCACCCGGGTGTTCCGGCTGAGCCGGATTGCCGGGCCGGTGAAGATGGCGGGCCGGCCGGGCGGGATCACCGTTCCCGAGGGTACCGACGTCCGGAGCCTGGTCGCCCGCTGGTGGACCAAGCCCGACAACGAGCGCGGGACCGCCGTCCTGCGGATCCGGGAGGGCGCCGGGCACACGCTGCGCCGCCGCGAGGACGCCCGGGCGGAACCGGACGGCCCCGGCTGGGACCGGGTCAGCGTCTCCTATCCCCTCGGCGAGCCCTGGTACACCGAGCACCTGGCCACCTTCGGGCCCGACGTGATCGTCCTGGAGCCGCCGCCCCTGCGGGACGCGGTGATCGAGCACCTGAAGGGGATGCTGCCGTGAACGAGCCGCGGATGGTCACGTCGGGCGAGCGGCTGCGGCGGATGCTGGCCCTGGTTCCGTACGTGATGAGCCGCCGGTCGGTCCCGGTGAAGGAGGCGGCCGAGCGGTTCGGCATGTCCGAGCGGGAGCTGATCTCCGACCTGAACCTGGTCTGGTGCGTGGAGCTGAAGTCGCCGGACCCCTACTGCCCGATCGACCTGTCGTACGAGGGCGGGGAGATCTCCGTCAGCGAGTCCGAGTCGATCGTCCGGCCGCTCCGCCTGGACAAAGACGAGGTCCCGGCGATGCTCACCACCCTGCGCTGGCTGGAGCCCCAGGCCAGCACGGACGCCGAGGCGGACGCCATCCGGCGGACGATCGACAAGCTCGAGGAAGCCGTCGGGACCGCGCTGGCCGCCGCCAGCGGGCAGATCGCCGCCGACACCCGCAGCCCGGAGGGCGCCGTCAAGGCCTACTCCGCCAGCGTCCGGCAGGCCCTGGCCGCGCGGTGCCGGCTGCACCTGCGCTACTACGTGCCCGCCCGGGACGAGACGACCGAGCGGGACGTCGACCCGATGCGGCTGCTCGTGGTCGAGGGCCGCAGCTACCTGGAGGGCTGGTGCTACCGGGCCGAGGAGACCCGGCGTTTCCGCCTGGACCGGATCCTGGACCTGTCGGTGCTGGACGTGCCGGTCTCCCTCCCGGAGCAGGCGGCGCCGGCGGACGTGGAGCAGGGGCTGTTCCGCCCGTCGGAGTCGGACCTGACCGTCGAACTCGAGCTGGAGCCGGGCGCGCAGTGGGTGCCGGAGTACTACCCGTGCGAGTCCGTGGCCGAGCTCGGGGAGGGGCGGCTGCGGATCACCCTGCGCACCCCGGACCCGGGCTGGGTCCGTAGGCTGGCGCTGCGCCTGGGAGACACGGCCCGGGTCGTGTCCCCGCCGGAGCTGGCCGCGGACGTGCGGGACACCGCCGCGGCGGCCCTGGCCCAGTACGCGGAGTGACCCGTTCCCGGGCGCCGGGTGCACTGAACGCAGGAAATTCGAGGAGTGGTATTAATATCACGCTCTGCTGTTGACGAGAGCGGCAATTCGCTGGAGGCTCCCGCGGCCGCGACGCGCGAAGGCCGGCGGACGCGAGCCGTCACGGTGGCCGGCGTCGCGCTGCTGGCCGCGCTGCTGCTGGTGGCGGCGTGGCGCGAAGCCCGGCAGATGAGCCCGAACTCCGACGGGGCGTCCGTCGCGCTGCAGGCCTGGGACCTGCTCCACGGCAACCTGCTGCTGAGCGGCTGGCGGACCGCCGACGTGTCCTTCTACACCACCGAGATGCCGGTCTACGTCCTGGTCGAGGCCATCCGGGGACTGCGCTCGGACGTGATATCGATCGTCGCGGCGATCAACTACACGCTGCTGGTGGCCGGCGCCGCCGTCGTCGCGAAGGGGCGCGTCCGCGGCGCCGAGGGGCTGACCCGGGCCGCCGTCGCGGTGGCGGTGATGCTCCTCCCGTCCCTGGCCGCGGCGGCCACCCTGCTGGAGGAATCGGATCACGCCGCGACGGCGATCTGGGTGCTGCTGGCACTGGCGGTCCTGCAGCGGTCCGGCCGCCGGTGGCACGGGCCCGCGCTGGCCGGGCTCATCATCGCCTGGGCGTCCGTCGGGGACCCGCTGGTCCAGGTGATCGGGGCCGCCCCGCTGGCCCTGACCGGCCTCGTCTGGGCGCTGCGGCGCAACGACCGGTGGTACCTGTGGCTGGTGGCCGCGGCGGCGGCGGGGACGGCCGCTGCGCACCTGGCCACCGCGCTGCTGACCGCGGCCGGCGGCTGGCAGATCGTCGGCTCGGGGGAGAAGTTCGTCGCGTCGACGGCCCTGCCGGGCAACCTCGCGGTCGAGGCCGAGGACTTCCTGGGCCTGTTCAGCGCCGACTTCTTCGGCCAGCGGACCGGGCCCGCGCTGCTGCCGATTCTCGTGCACCTGGTGGCCGCGGCGGCTGTCGCGGCCGCGATCGTCATCGCCGCCCGGCGGCTCGTCCGGGGGCCGGCCGCCGCCCCGGAGGGCGAACCCGTCGCCCCGGGCGGCGACCTGATCGCCGACGTGCTGGTGGCGGCCATCGCCTGCAACCTGCTGGCCTACCTGCTGCTGTACCCGGCGAGCCCCGGGCAGATCCGCGAGGTGTCCCCGGTCTTCGGGCTCGGCGCCGCGCTGGCCGGCCGGATGCTCGGCGGGCCGCTGATCCGGGCCCGGGCCCGGCCGTGGCTGGCCG
>Ga0131853_10002482_pt1 | contig 32922 bp, 32 predicted proteins | sample TergutLab28metaG_FD_92764 | JGI IMG/M metagenome (GOLD analysis project Ga0131853, IMG submission 92764) | Labiotermes labralis P1 segment gut microbial communities from Petit-Saut dam, French Guiana - Lab288 P1 (version 2) (version 2) | ecosystem: Host-associated > Arthropoda: Insects >... | reverse complement strand
TCTTGGTTGACTACACAAAGCACTGTAATATCTACTTGTTTTTGCTTGCCTACCAAGCGCTCTGGCGATTTCTTTTGCATCACAGGACTTTACTCTTGACGGAACTTACTTTTTCATTCAACCCAAATGTTTTTACAGGTTTATTTTTATTGTACCAATATTAGAAAACGAATATCCAAGTTGAGTTATAGTATATACAATTTGGACAATTTTGTCTAAGACTTATTTTTCATACGAGTATAAACAAAAGTTATATATCATTGTCCGTTTCTGCTTCTTTTTGAGGCACCTCGTCCTGCTTATCCCTTATAATCCAACACACAAGTCTGTTAAGCGGCACAATAAACGAAACCAGAACAAGCATTGTTAAAGTATTAAAGACAACATGGAAAACAGACATTTGTATGATCGGGTCATGTATCAATCCCTGATACCATGGAACAAGAACGCCTTGCAAGGGCCAAACGACTGCCAAAAATAACAGCGCTCCCAATAAGTTAAACAGCACATGAAAAAGTCCAACTCGCTTCGCATTTCGGTTGCCCGGGAGAGCGGCAATGATAGCGGTAAAACTTGTGCCTAAATTTGCGCCGATTACAATAAAAATAGCTGATTCAAACTGTAGTAATCCGCTTGCAACCATAGCTACACTAATCCCAATTGCAGCAGAGGAAGATTGGATCAAAGCGGCAAATATCGTCCCGATTAAGAACAGCCACAAGGGAATAGATAAACGTGGTTGCAAAAAAGAGGCGCAAAATCAAATGCGCCCCTTTTTAGGTATGAGTTGGCCTGATGCGTACTACAGTCCAGCAGGTCTATATTCATCCAAGATGACAACTATGGATATTTCCTCGCTGCCGCGCCGGACACGCAGTTCCATTGTATCGCTTGGAGATAAGCCGTCTAGTATCGCCCGCAAATCGGTGAAAGCTGAAACTGCTACTCCATTTGCGGATAGAATGACATCGCCAGCTTTAACACCGCCCCGTTCCGCCGCACTATCGCTATTTACTGCTGCGACTTGCACATCGCCCACGCCGTCTTGCATTGCAATCTGGACACCCAATACGGCACGTCCGCGCACAAAGCCATCCTGTGAAAGCTCCGCTACGATGTGCTCTGCCAGATTAGATGGGATTGCAAATCCCAAACCTTCTATGCTTGCACCGACAGATTTCGCACTGACTATGCCGATCACCTCGCCTCGCAGATTGAGTAGCGGCCCGCCGGAATTGCCCGGATTTACAGCGGTATCCGTTTGGATCTTGTTTCGTGACAACCCGTCAATATTGATGTCCCGATTGAGGGCGCTGATATGACCAACTGTCATAGAATTTGCAAGTTGACCCAAAGGATTCCCGATCGCGACTACCTGCTCACCCACTTGCAGCGCATCAGAATCACCGAAAGGCAGATAGGGGAAATTTGATCCCTCGATTTTGATTACTGCAATGTCACTATCCGGATCGCGGCCGATCACTGTGGCTGGGAGTTCGACTCCATTTGCCATCAGCACAGCAATGCTGCTTGCGTTTGCGATAACGTGGTCGTTTGTAACAATATAGCCATCGGGGGAAACAAGGAAGCCGGAGCCGGAGGACGGGCGCTGTACTTCCCATCCAAATGCATTTTGTCCCGCACCCTTGGTTGATATGGCTACTACAGCCGGATTTGCTACTTCGAACAACTGGGGCAAGGTCAGCTCGCTGCCGCTTTGCACAATGCTGCTTAGAAGTTCAAATTGGCTATCCGCACTCGCACCAACGGAAACATTTGCCTGTACCCGTCCGTGTGCGGCCCATGTTCCGGCGTAGCTGATTCCAAAAATGAGTGCGGCAGCGCACAGGAGAGCAGCAACTCTTATCAGCATTAGCTTCTTCTGTCCGCCTCTCGGATTGTTCGGCGGAATAATCATCAATTCGTTCATACGTCTCAACTCCTTACTCAGTTTCAGCTTATCTTCGTTCGCTCAGATACGTCTGGAGGCGGTTTTGCAGGATACGAGCCGTGTCAGCCGCACTTCGGTCGCCGGCTAAGAATGGCAAGAGCTCTTCTGTTACCATTTCCGTCACGGTTTCATCAAAACGGCTCATGAGGTTGGCGCTCTCCACAATTGTCCGCAAGGTGCTTGCCTCTTCCGCTGTCATAGCGTAGATCGGAAGCATAAGTCCGCTTGAGAACCCGACCATGCCTCTTTGCTGTTCTCTCTCCACTCCATACTCGTCGGTAAAGAGCTGCCGCTCCATTGCGGCGGCGACGGCTTCTTCGTACTGATCAATCCGCAGAGGAAGTCCGGCGGTACCTCCGAATTGGACACGGCCTCCGCCGACGTGGAACTGACTGCCGTCTGTTGGCGCTTCTGGTAGAAGGAAGAGGCGGATAAAGTCCCACGCCTCGCCTTGGTGCGAGCTGGTACGGTTAATCCCAAACCCATCGTTGATGTCCACCAAATGCGCGCCGCCATCCGGAGTGGGTACACCTAGGGCGGTAACATCTCCAACTGCGGCCGTATACATTTGGATATTCATCGGGTTGTTGATATGCGTCATGGCGAGAAGCTGCTCTCCGCGCTGCATCCGCTCATAGACTGTGAGGCCGCCGGTGACAATCATTCCACCGCCTGCATCTCCGCCAAAGTCCACATTTTCCGGCAGACGGCGGACGATTTCCAGCAGATTGATAAACTCCTCGTTTTCTAGGTTGACCTGTCCCTCTGACCAGTTGATGAAGTCCTCGCCAAACATGAGAATCGTCGATAAGAAAGACTCTCCCGTCAGCCATTCTCCTAAAACGTCTTGTATGTTTTCATCTGTTGTCTGCTCGATCAGCTCTAACATAGCAGCAAGCGTCCACGACTCAATATGCGCCACGTTTTCGGCCATGCCGATCATGGTTTGGACGGAAAAGCGGTTTGTGATTAAGGGCAAAGTACCATCCGGTGCCTCCATTGCGCGCAAAATGTTCTGAAAGAAGTCAGAACGTTGCAGTTCCGGATCCGCATCAAGGAAGGGATAAAGATCAGTTAAAAGTCCGCTATCTGCCAAAGCACCAAGTATGTGTGAAGCGCCAACAACGATATCCGGTCCTCCGCCGGCAGCAAGTTCCGCGTGGAATCGGGTGATCCCTGCCATGGGATCGTCGTTTGTGCTGTACATTCTGTAATCTGTCACTTGGATCTGATGGGTCTGGCTGCTTCTGTTGAAGGCCACAACCTGATTGCGCACATCAGCGGAGATGTCAAATCCACCCAAAGTGAGTACTTCCCGCACTGGCAGTTCACTACGCGGAATGCGATTTAGCACGATTAGCTCGCCTCCGGCGAGTACTGCAAGGCGTCCATCTTCAAATAAACTTACATGATAGCCCCACTCTGTCACAACACCTGACGCAATCCAGTTGAGCAGAAGGGTTTGCTCTCCCGTGGTCAGATTGTAGCCGATGAGATGAATGCCATCGTCTATGATGAGATCAAAGTTGTCTCCGCCTGCGGCAGAAAATAGACCCTCTGCCATGGGCAGGGAAATCGGGAAAGAGTCTCCCCATGCTCTGGTCTCTAAATTCACTTCTCGCACGCTGTCCATGTCAAGAACCAAGATGCGCCCATCTTCCATCTGGGCAAGGCTCTGGGGGAAAACGGCATCCAATCGCCCGACTAATGTACGGTTTTCGTCCAACAAGTAGATCTCTGCACCACCAGCGCCCATATTCTGTGCTAGTATTACAATGTGATCGCCTGCAAAGAGAACCTGGTCTACGTGGAACCAACCGCCGCCCTCTGGTACGATACCTTCAATTTCCTGAGAAAACAGTTCGTTTCCATTCGCGTCATATACGGCATAGATCAGTGTGATGCTGGCAGACACCATATCCCAGACGGTGTTTGTGTACACGAACGCATAATGCCCCTCCTCTGTGATTGTGAGGCCCACAACATCTATCATTGCACCCGGTGCTTGCGGAATCTCTATCCGCCTTGGATCTGTCCCGTCAGCGGCCACGCTAGCGATCACAATCCGTGGAGACGGTTCCCATGTCTCTAGGTCTGCATCCTCATCCGGCATATCCCACGGTGCATAGAAGTAGTACACCCGCTCTCCATGTACCATGCTCCTCACAGTTGCCTGCGCTGTCTCTTGCTCCAATGCGAAATAGACCGGCACAAAGGCATAGTCTGTAATGGCATCGTCATGGATTACAGCGCTTCCCTCACCCTCGCTACCGCCGCCGCATGCGGCGAGCGAGAGCATGAGGGCCGCAGCCAATACAAGGGTCAAAATCCGTTTTTTCATAAATATAGTACGCATGATATGAGTCTCCTTCTCAAAAATAACCTTCTGTTTGATATAATCTGCCTTAGATAAGATCATATCGAACAGAAGGTTAAGAGAAGGTTAATTTTTATTGCTTCACAATAATTGTTGTTCCCTGATCGGGGTCACTGGATATTTGGAGCTCCATGTGGTGCTTATCGAAAATGCTTTTCGCAATTGCCATTCCCAATCCGTGACCGCCCAAATCTTTTGACCTAGATTGATCCACGCAATAAAAAGGCTCAAAGATATGTGCCAAATGCTCGGCGGGAATGCCTGCCCCGCTATCCGCAATCGTAATACTGTCAGCCAGAAGATGTATCTTGACTGTTCCGCCATTCACATTATATCGGACAGCATTATGAACCAAATTGGAAAATGCACGTGTCAGAAGCGCTCTGTCGCCTTTGATGCGGCAGTCGTCTGTGATGGAAACCTCTAAGCTCTGCTCTGCAATATCATCCCGCAATTCGTCTAAAATTTCTTCAAACAACTCTCGTCCGCTAAAAGATTGCCATGCGTCCTCATCGCTCATACTCGTTAAGGATAAAAGTCCCTCTACGAGTCCGATCAGGCGTTCTGTATTGTCTTTCACAAGGCCGATCACTTCTTTGTATTCATCCTCTGATGGTTTCGCGTCTAGTTCCAAGACCTCAATGTTCGCCCGCATGGATGCAAGCGGTGTTTTTAGCTCATGGGCCGCATTTTGGGCAAAGAGCTTTTGCGTCTCGAAAGAACGATTCAATTTTTCCAACATATTATTAAACGAATGGGTCAGGCGTGATATTTCATCTATGGTCTTCGGCGGCTCAATTGCTTGGTTTAGATTATTTGCATCTACATCTTCTATTCTTCCAGCCAAAACTTTAATCGGTTTTAGAGCCTGCCCGGAAATGACATATGCGGCAAATGTCCCAAACAACACAGCCAAAACCGCAATTAAAATACTATGGGTCTGGAAATCTCTTTGGGTCTGAGAGAGTTCCATCAGCGCGTCTTGCCCGCGTATATGCCAACCTGACTGTAGGTGCAGTGCATCAGAGGAAATGACCCGCACCTGACTGTGGACATTCCCATCATGCGCCATGTTAAATGGATCAGACTGTATCCAAATACGCGCGCCTGCATGATCTATTTCGCGGAAAGGCGTGAGGGAAACACCAGAACTTTCGACACCAAAGAAGCCGGCGGAGTACGCAACTGTAAGATTTCCGCTTGGGAGGAATGTAATCTGTCTCGCGTTATAAATGGAAAACCCGGTTACGCCGGCGGCAATCACAGAAAGCGCCAAGGCAGTTAGGAGCGTTATTTTCATCCGCAGTGTAATTCTATTCCACATAATAGCCGCTCCCCCTTGCGTTTTGAATAAAATCTTCCGGCAGTTTCTTCCGTAACTTGCTCAAGTGTACTTTGAAGGAATTAAACACGTCATTGGCGTCGTTCTCCCATACATGCTCTATGAGTTCGGTCGCTGACACAGCTTCGCCTCTGTGCAAACATAGATACTCCACGATACCATATTCCTTTTTGGTGAGATTTGTCTCTTCGTCTGATACAAAAAGTTTTTTTGTCGCTGTATCGATCCGAACTGCTCCAATTTCGATGACGGTATCGGTGGTTTTGAAGTTACGTCGAAGCAGTGCCCTCACGCGCGCCTCCAGTTCACCGAAGTGAAATGGTTTTGCCAGATAATCATTTGCACCCTTGTCAAACCCGGCTATTTTGTCCTCCACTTCGCTCCGCGCGGAGAGGATCAGCACAGGGAGATCTTTGTTGTCCATGCGGATTTCTCGCAAGACTTCCATGCCGTCTAATTTGGGGAGATTCAAGTCGAGCACGATGAGACTATAGGTGCCTGAAAAAAATAGATCCAAAGCCTCTTCTCCGTCTGAGGCCACGTCTACTGTGTATTCAAGCTTGCGAAAGCCTTTCGATAGAGCGGTCTGTAGAGATTTTTCATCTTCAATAATGAGCAGTTTCATACCCGGTACACCTCCAGACATGGAATAGTATAGCAGAAGAAAGGTTACGTTTCGGTTAAATTTCAATTTTTATTATATTATAATCAGATCCTTTGCGCCGCAAAGGATAGGCGGCGAATGCCCGATTAGCCATCAATAACCGCTTGCGGTTATTATATCACAGCAAATCTTCCAGATAAATTGATTTTTGATGAAGTTTCTGGTATAGTTGGTGTATCAATTTGTGGAGGTTGTGTGGGTATGAAATCTCTTCTAATTAGCCTTCTGGGTGCTTCTGTCGGCGCTATGCTGGCGGTACTGTTTTCCATACGCGTATTCGGCATAAATAGCGGCGGGATGTACATTGTTTTTATTATCGCCCTAGCCATTCTCGGCGCGCGCGCAGCGAGAGCGATTTACATGAAAGCAACGAAAAGGAAATAATACGCATACTTATAAAAAGGGGCACTCTCAATGAGAGTGCCCCTTTTTATACAATTTAACCCCAATTAGTCCGTGCTGTCTAAATCAATTTTGCCATGCTCTTTTTCATAGTCGGCAATAAACTTCAGCATAAGCTGAATAACTTGACTGTTTGCAGAACGCCCCTTATAGTCGCAAATATGTCTGAACTTTTGCAAAATCTCCCCATTCAGGCGTATATTAAGGCGCTTGTCCTTTTCCACTTTCATTATATAACTCCCTATAATACAAGGTATCTTTTATTTTAGATTTTTTTGTGTTATAATTCCACAACAAGGTGCCATTTAGGTGCCTAAAAATGTGCATTCAGGTGCCAATTTTAAGGAGTGAGTTTTATGAACAGACAACTAGCCAGACGAGCATTACGAAAAGTCGCCAAAAAACATGGCGTTCCCCTTGCGGAGGTAAAGCGTGATATTGAACTTGCGGCAGAGGAAATAAAACACACACCTAATGCCATCATACAAGCACGGTTGAGTGCGATTCCCTTTAAAGACAATCAGCTAACTGCCGTAGATCTAGTAGCGCATTGCGCAAAGTCTGCCAAAGCGAAGATGAAGTAGACTTGCCGCTTTGTGAGTAAGCGTACAGTCTTTGATGCTACAAAAAACACCCCTGAAAACCTCGTGTTTTCAAGGGTGCCTGTTTATTGAAGCCTTGTACCGCTTGTGCTTCTGATCTTACTTCACCAGTCCGCGGGTCACCAGTTCTTGCACTGCAAAGGATGCAACATCTTCTGAATATTTCCCGCTCCCAAACCCGGCGTCATAGCCCAGCTCTTTCGCCAGCTCATGGGTAATCCGCGGCCCGCCGCAGATTAGGACGACTTTGTCCCGCATATTCTCCGCTTCCAAGAGTTCCACAAGCTCAGAGAGGTTCTGGATGTGTACGTCCTTTTGGGTCACTGTCTGGCTGACCAAGAGCACATCCGCATGGAGATCCTTCGCTTTTTGGATGAACTCCTCATTGGTCACCTGGCTGCCCAAATTATGCGCCTCGATCCCATCATAGCGCTCTAGGCCGTAGTGTCCTGCAAAGCCTTTCATGTTCATGATGGCATCGATCCCGACAGTGTGGGCGTCTGTTCCGGTAGAGGCGCCGATAATGACCACATCACGCCCAATATTCTCCCGGATATAGTCTGAAACCTCGCCCATATCCATCACATCGCCTGCCACTGTTTGTACATGGATATCATCGTAATTCACACTGTGGGTTACACTGCCATAGACCACATAGAAAGTGAAATTCTCGTCCAAAGTCTCCTTGTGCGCAACACCCGGATCTTTCATGCCCATTTGTTTTGCCAGTATAATCGCGGCCTCTGTCCCCTTGTCGTCACTTTTCACCGGCAAGGTAAAAGACAGTTGCACTTTCCCGTCATCCATCGTATCCCCATAGGGGCGAACGTGTTTGTAGTCAACTTGATTCACATCGTGCTTGCTCATTGCTGCTCGCCTCCTTTTATCATGAGGTCAATGAAGGGATTGAAGTAAGCTTCGCTCTTCAGTACAACACCGCTGAGTCCTTTTCCGGCGTCCCGGCCCCGCTTGATTCCGGCAAAGATACCCTGCTCCAAAGTTGCAAACAGCTTGTTTTGCTCAATCTGCGCAAGGAGATCACAAGCTTTGCCGAGCACCTCATGGGCTCTGCCTTGGATGATGCCATCCTCTTTGAATTCAATCTCACTGCCCAAATCTTCCATGGTGTTGAAGATATATCTGGCATTATCGATTGCAAGCGCTCTGTCAGACATAAAGGGTGTGTGGATCGCCTCGGTCAACATACCGAGCAGGTGCAGCTTTTGTCCTGTCATGATCGTAATCATGTTAAACAGGGCGTTTTGCACGGATCCTTTGAAGATATCGCCCGTCATAAATTTCGTGGGCGGCATGTATTTGAGGGGTGCCTCCGGGAAGATCTCCCGCGCCATCTGTGCCTGGGCGAGTTCGAATAGGAAGCCATTTTTCACATCCGGCGAGATCTCAAAGGCATGACCCAAACCCATTTGCGCCTCTGGCAGATTCGCCATCAGAGCAAACTGCTCATTTAAGAACTGAGAGGTCAACACCGTATGGGCCTCTTCTACCGCGTCTGCCGTTGTGAGGTAATTGTCTTCCCCGGTATTGATGATAATCCCGGCAAAACCGTTGATGACCCGAGAAAAATACTGGTCAATGATCGTGCGTTTCATATTGATATCCCGGAACAGAATGCCATAAAGGGCATCGTTTAGCATCACATCTAAACGTTCCAAGGCGCCCATGGCGGCAATTTCCGGCATACAGAGTCCGGATGCATAGTTACAGAGGCGGATATAGCGCCCGACCTCTTCACCGATTTCATCCAAAGCGCGCCGCATAATGCGGAAATTCTCTTGCGTCGCATAAGTGCCGCCGAAGCCTTCTGTTGTCGCACCATATGGCACATAGTCCAAAAGGCTTTGTCCCGTCGTGCGGATGACAGCGATAATATCCGCGCCCTGCTTGACTGCGGCGACGGCCTGCGTAACATCTTCATAGATATTGCCTGTTGCCACGATGACATACAGATACGGCCCCGCTTTGTCGCCGTGCTTTTCAAGGAAGCGAGTGCGGTCTGCACGGTTCTCGCGGATGCGCTCTACAGACTTGACCGCAACGGTATTGATCCGGGCTTTGATCTGGGCGAGATCCCCAATGGGGATCTCGCTCAAGTTTAGAAGTCCATTACTGATCCGCTCCGCAATTTCTTGCGGTTCGAGATCAAGCTGTACCATCGCATTACCGACTAAGAGTGCTGCACCCGTAGAAAGGAGCTGATGTTCCACCAAATGATCTACCACCACATTGGGCAGGGGAATATCTACCTCATTTTTTCCGTCAATCCCGAGCAGACGGCAGATTGTACGCTCTACCGCCACTGTGGTGTGTAGATCAATGAAGTCTTGCGTATCTTGCGCGATGCTTTTTGCGTATTTCCGGGCAAGCTGCACCTGATCTTGGTTTAGATTCAACTTCGGATGCATCTTATGCTCCTTCCTTGTCCCGCTTACGCTGATTGCGCGCAAGGCCTTCCGGCTCAAGGGCGAGCTGTTGCCCATTTAAGAGAGCTGCGACGCCGACAAAATTCTCTTCCCGCTTCCCGGAGCAAACATCACACTGGCAGGTCTCTTTGTAATCCACAGGTTCTGTATAAGTGGTGATAACACCTTCAAAGTTCCGCAGAATCACCTTATGGGCACCTTGGGAGATAATATAAGTTGGCGCAACCGGAATCTTGCCGCCGCCGCCCGGCGCGTCCACAACGAAGGTGGGTACCGCATAACCGGATGTTTGCCCCCGTAAGGATTCGATAATCTCGATGCCCTTTGCCACCGGTGTGCGGAAGTGCAGCAAGCCTTGTGACAAGTCACATTGGTAGATGTAGTATGGGCGAACGCGAATTTTGACAAGGCCTTGTACCAACTCTTTCATCACATGGACACAGTCATTGACCCCTGCAAGGAGAACAGACTGGTTGCCAAGGGGAATACCGGCGTTTGCAAGTTTCGCGCAAGCTTCAGAAGATTCCGGTGTGATTTCCTGTGGATGGGTAAAGTGGGTATTGAGCCAAATGGGATGGTACTTCTTCAGCATATTACATAGATCGTCTGTAATACGCTGTGGCAAGACGACAGGCAATCTGGAGCCTAAGCGGACGATTTCCACGTGGGGAATCTCACGCAATTTTTTGATGATATGCTCCAGTTTGTCGTCTTCTAAGAGCAATGGATCACCGCCGGAGATAAGCACATCACGGATCACCGGTGTTTTGGCGATGTAGGCAATGGCGTCTTCAATCTGACTCATGGGAAGCGCTGCGTCAGTCGCACCTGCAAAGCGGCGGCGGGTACAATGTCTGCAATACATCGCACATTGATCCGTGACGAGGAGCAGCGCCCGATCCGGATAACGGTGGGTGAGACCCGGCACTGGGGAGTCAATGTCTTCACTCAGCGGATCTTCCAGATCTTCTTCCACCCAATTGAGCTCTGCGATAGTTGGAATGCTCTGGGCACGGACAGGATCATTGGGGTTATCTAGGTCAATGAGTGAGAGGTAGTAAGGTGTAATTGCCATGCGCAAGGTGCTTAAGCATTTGGCGATGCCTTCTTCTTCCTCTTTGCTGATTTCAACAACCTTTTTCAGGTCATCCATGGTTTGGATTTTGTTCCGGAGATGCCACTTCCAATCGTTCCAGTCTTCCGCTGGAACATTTTTAAAGATCGAGTTGTTCATATCATATCCTCGCTTTTCCCTTTAGATGTATTTCTCTTCAAAAATCTTACACAGGGCGGGGTTTTCCCGTAGTTGATGTAAGGTGATATCTGCGTGATCTTTGGTGTAACCGTTACCAACGATCATGGTTACATCTTTGCCGATGCCTTCCGCACCGAGGGCTGCTTTTGTGAAGCTGACGGCCATGGAGAAGAAGTATACGATTCCGCCGTCACGGACAGGCAAAATGCTTGCCATCTCACTGCTTGGAACATTTACGACGTTGATGGAGATGTCATACTCTTTGCCGCCGTTGGCTTCAAGGGCCTTTTCCAGTACCTCTAGCGGCCGGCTTACATCAGTTTGGATAACTTTATGGCAGAGATTATTCTCAAGTAGCTTATCTCTGTCGGCATCTTTACGGCACATAGCAACCACGTTCCCTGTTGGACCCACGCGCTTCATTGCCTCATAGCAACACAACATACCAGACTTGCCGCCGGCGCCTAGAACTAGGACACTATCACCCGGTTTGACAAGCTTTGCAGTCTGAGCAGGAGCACCCGCTACGTCTAGTGCAGCTAGGGCTAGGGCTTCCGTCATGTCGTCTGGTAATTTGGCATAGATGCCAGACTCAAACAGGATGGCCTGTGCTTCCACATCCACACGGTCAATATCCTTTTTAATCGCCTTAATCTCTTTGATCTTGAGTGGGGTAAGGGACAGGGAAACAAGTGTCGCAATTTTATCGCCCACTTTTAGGTCAGGTCTGTCTAGATCTGCGCCGATTGCCGCGATTTCACCGATGAGCATGCCGCCTGAACCTGTGACAGGGTTTTGCATCTTGCCGCGCTCGCTGACGATCTCCTTGATTTTCGCACCGATCTTCGCTTCGTCGCCGTTTGCTTCCTCTTTCAACTGATTGAAAGAAGCGGAGTCAATGTTCAGTGAAATAACATCAATCAAGATTTCATTGGGATAAATCTCCATGGTATTGTCGATCTTTTGTGCTGTTTGAGGCAATACACCTTGGGGTTCGAGTACTCTGTGGGTACCATATTTACACGCTTTTTTTGACATTTTTCTTTCCTCCTAATGATTGTATATTTATTTTTTATAGACCTAAAATTTCTCTTGCTTCTGCTGGTGTGGCAATTTCTCTGCCAAACTCTTTGGCAAGGCGTACAACTTTTTCAACCAGCTCGCCATTGGACTTTGCAAGTACACCCTTTGAAATGTAAACATTATCCTCAAAACCGACGCGGACATGTCCACCGGAAATAATCGCCATTACCGCCATGGGGAATTGCGCTCTGCCGATGCCGCTGGCTGTGAAGGTAGAGCCTGCTGGGATACTGCCCTGCATAAAGACAAAGTCTCTGGGAGAAGCCGCGATGCCGCCGTTTACACCCATGACGAAGTTAAAGTGCATGGGGGACTTGATATATCCTTTCTTGTTGAGGCGATTGGCCATGTCGATCATGCCCTTATCAAAAACCTCAACCTCGGGTTTGATGCCGAGCTCGATCATCTTCTCACCGAACTCTATAATGGTGTTCTCTGTGTTGACGAATACATCATCCCCGCCGAAGTTACATGTCCCACAATCTAGAGTTGCCATCTCCGGATGCAGATTCACGGGCTGAATCCGCTCTGCGTTAGACATGCCAACGGCACCGCCTGTTGATGGTTGAATGATAACATCGGGACACAGACGTTTGATCTCTGCGATGCATTCTGCAAAACGGGCTTCATCTTGTGTTGGTGTGCCGTCATCTTCTCTCACATGCAAGTGGATGATACTTGCCCCGGCCTCATAGGCCGAAAGGGCTTCCCGTCCGATCTCCTCCACGGTGTATGGAGCGGCAGGATTGTGCTCCTTTGTGACTTCTGCGCCGCTAATGGCAGCTGTGATTATGAGCTTTTCCATGATGTTCCACCTTTCTTTAATTAGCGATTATATCTTTGCTGTGCCTTGGGGACAACACAAGTCCCGCTGGCTTTACATACAACAATTGGATCCTCTAAGACCTCAGCCGCCGACACATCAATGTCCGGCAGCGGACGGATTACCTTCCGCGCTACAAACTCCATCTTGCGGGAAGAATTTCCAACAGATACAATTTCTCCTTCGGCTTCAATGTACTCTCCAGCATAAACAGGCGCTAGGAATTCGACATTGTCATAGGCTACAAAAAGCCCCTCGTCGCCATCGTGGCGGATCAAAAGTTCTGTTGCGACATCTCCAAATAGGTGGAGCATTTTCGCACCGTCTACTAAATTGCCTGCATAGTGTGCGTCTCCTGTGCTCATTCTGACTCGTATCATTGCTTTTTCCTGGCTCATGATTGATTCCCCCTCAAAAATTATTTTAAATTCAACTTACAAAAACAAAAAGGCGCTATTAAGCATGGTTACCCATACTTAATAGCGCGCAATGCATGTTCTGTTGCATTACAGTGATATTGCCCTGAGCAATACCCCCAAGTGAACGCACAAGCGTGTACAGACACTTTCGGCAAGAACCCATTCGGCTTTGTCCTCGGTTACGCTTTCCCTTCGCATCCAAAACCTTACCTGATTACTTGCGGCCTCTATTAAACCTATTCGATTATTTCAAGTCTTCGCTCAGAATCAACTTCGCCTCTGTGGCTGCTTGTACTTCTTCTACAGTATAGTCGCCCCGCAGTTCTTTTAGAAGCAGTCCCTCTGGTGTTACTTCAATGACTGCCATTTCCGTAACAATCAAATCAACAGCTCCGGGAGCGGTCAGCGGCAAAGTACACTGCTTTAAGATCTTAGGCGCACCCTTTGCGGTATGCTCCATTGCAACGATAACTTTTTTCGCACCACGGAGCAAATCCATAGCGCCGCCCATACCCGGAACCATCTTGCCAGGGATCAAATAGTTGGCAATGTTTCCCTTCTCATCCACTTGCAAGGCACCCAGAACAGTCAAGTCAATGTGCCCGCCTCTAATAATCCCGAAAGAAGTTGCACTATCGAAGAAACACCCGCCGGGTAAAATCGTAGCGGGACGTCCGCCGGCGTCTACAATAAACTCGTCTATTTCATCTTCTGATGGGGCAGGCCCGAGGCCGATAAATCCGTTTTCAGAATGGAAGTGGACACACATGCCTTCTGGGATAAAATTCGCCACCTTCGTGGGGAGGCCGATACCCAGATTAACAACAGAACCATCCGTGAGCTCTTCCGCAACACGCCTTGCGATAAAGTTTTGAATCTCTACCTTATCCATCAGAGGACACCCCCATCCACAATGTAATTGACAAACACCCCGGGCGTCACAACGGCATTGGGATGGATCCCGCCGTTTTCCACAAGCTCGCCCGCTTCCACAATGGTCACATCCGCGGCGCTTGCCATCACATGGTTAAAGTTATTGCCGGAGCCATATTGGCATATGTTCCCGTAATGATCCACAGTTGAACCGAATAAAATCGCAAAGTCAGCCCGGAGTGGCTTTTCAAGCAAATAGGTCACACCGTCAACTTCGACGGTCTGCTTGCCTTCTTCGACCAGCGTTCCGATGCCGGTCTTTGTCAAAATGCCGCCTAGACCATAGCCTGCCGCGCGGATCCGCTCCGCCAAAGTGCCTTGGGGAACCAAGTCAACCACAAGTTCGCCTGCTGTCATCTGGCGGCCTGTCTCTTTATTTAAACCGATGTGGGAGGTGATGATCTTCTTGCATTGCTTGTTCGCAATCAATTTTCCAACACCCTTATCAACCCAGCCGGAGTCGTTACAAATTATCGTAATGTCTTGTATATTCTTTTCAACTAAGGCGTCAATCAGCTTCAGAGCGGAACCATTGCACATGAAGCCGCCAAACATAATTACCGCGCCATCGCCAATCTGATCTACGGCCTCTTGTATGGTAATTACTTTGCTCATGATTTCTCTTCCCTCTCCACAATCATTGCCGTCCCCTGACCGCCGCCAATACAAAGGGTCGCGAGGCCGATTTTGGCATCTTGTTTTTCCATCTCATGGAGCAGGGTGACTAAAACCCGCGCACCAGAGGCACCGATCGGATGCCCTAGGGCAATCGCCCCGCCGTTTATATTTGTTTTTTCCGGATCTAAGCCCAGCTCTCTTGCTACGCTGAGCGCTTGGACTGCAAAGGCCTCATTCGCCTCAATCAGGTCTAGATCCGCTATGGTCATGCCTGCCTTTTCCAAGGCCTTCTTCGTCGCCGGAATCGGGCCGCATCCCATGATCTCCGGGCTAAGGCCGGCATTTGCATAGGATTTAATGGCAGCAAGGGGTTTGATATCTAGTTCTTCGGCCCGCTCTGCACTCATCACAATGAGAGCCGCGGCGCCGTCGTTAATGCCGGAGGCATTCCCAGCCGTTACAGTGCCGTCTTTTTTAAATGCCGCTCTGAGTTTTGCAAGGCTTTCCGCTGTTACGCCTTTTTTCGGATACTCGTCTGTATCCACAACGATCGGATCCCCTTTTCTCTGGGGGATGACTACAGGGACAATTTCTTCTTTAAATCGTCCTGTCAAAAGGGCCTTTTCCGCCCTTTGCTGACTCTTTGCCGCAAATTCATCTTGTTCTTCTCTTGTAAAGCCGAATCGCTCCGCGATGTTTTCCGCGGTGATCCCCATATGATAGCCGTTGAATACATCGGTTAGGCCGTCATGGACGATAGAGTCAATGACCTCTCCATTGCCGAGCCTTTGCCCCCATCTCATGTTTTGCATGAGATAGGGGGCAGTGCTCATACTTTCTGTACCGCCGCAGATGATAATGTCTGCGTCTCCGGTGCGGATGGCTTGGGCGGCGAGTTGCACCGCCCGTAGCCCCGAACCGCAAACTTTGTTCACAGTAAAGGAAGGAACCTCTTCCGGGAGTCCTGCATGGATGGAAATCTGCCGGGCGACATTCTGCCCGAGCCCCGCTTGCAAGACATTTCCGAAAATCACTTCATCCACCATCTCAGGTGCTAAATTGACTTTCTCCAAGGCTGCCTTTACCACTGTTGTGCCAAGTGCTGTGGCTGACACGTCTTTCAGCGCTCCGCCAAAGGAGCCGATTGGCGTTCTCACTGCCGCAACAATCACTACGTCTCTCATATCTGTTTCACCTCTAGTAAAATGTACGGACTCAAGAACTAGCCACTGACTTTGTAGGGGCGGCTAGTAGCCGCCCGCGGGCGATTGATAATCGCCCCTACTTAGCGGAACCCTTATACTTCTTCTGTGGGTACGAAAGGAATGATTTTCTTTTGTTTGCTCTTTGCATACACAGCAACCCCTGCAATCGCAACGAGGAAGGCGATGTAGCCAATCCATACGATTCCTGTGAGGCCGAATGCCAAGTAACCGATCCCTGCCAGTACCGCTGCTATGACTGCATACGGCATTTGTGACCGCCAGTGATCGACAGTCTTACAGGTCGTTCCGGAAGCCGCCAAGATCGTTGTGTCTGAAATCGGTGAGGAGTGGTCGCCCCATACAGCGCCGGAGAGAACAGCGGACATAGCCGGCAGAAGCATGTGCATGTTATCTGTACCGTAAACAACGGCGCCTGCGATTGGCAGAACGAGGGCGAATGTACCCCAAGATGTACCAATGGCAAATGCTAAGATTGCGGCGGATATAAACATGATAAACGGAATCAAGCCCGCGCCGATGCCTGCTGCGTTGAGCGTGTTGGCTACAAACTGACCAAGTCCCAGATATCCAACAGATCTACCAATTGTCCAAGACAGAATCAAGATACAAGTCGCGCCCACCATGGAGCGAGGACCCGCGATGGCTGCTCTTCTGAATTGCTCTTTCGTGACTTCGCCGTTTCTCACATGTCTCGCGCCCACCAGCAAGGAAGAGATGATCGCCGCAAGACCGCCGAGGGTCAAGGAGATAGACAAGCTCCAGTTACCAAAGACGATGAAGATCCAGTAATCGTCAGAGGTGGCAAAAGCGTCGTTTCTGATGGCACCTTGAATACCTGTGACAAACATGCCGATAACGGTGAAAACGAACAGCGCAATAACCGGACCCCAGAAATCCCAAACTGTGCCTTTGGTAGACTCTGCGCCGCTCAAAAGACCTTCCGCTGTTAGGTCAGCCGCGTCATCTTCGCCTGTTTCATGAAACTTCTCTTGGAAGGTTTTCATGCTGAAGATGTTGAAGTCCCACTTGATGGTAACCAAAACCATGCCAATTGCAGCAAACACATAGAAGTGATACGGGACCATCATGAGGAAATCCCAGAAGATGTTGCGGTCATAGTATAGGCCAAGACCTTCATAAACGCCGGAGATGTTACCCATAATGGCAACCGCCCAGCTCGATACGGGAGCTGCAATACAGATCGGCGCCGCGATGGAGTCTACAATGTAAGAAGTCCTCGCACGGGAGAGACGATGTCTGTCGCCCAGTGTTTTTGCGATTGTACCGTTGACCATTGCGTTGAAATAGTCATCGATCATCAGGGCGATACCGGTCAGAACGGACAGGTATTGTACGCCCTTACGTGTTTTTACACGCTTGGAGACTGCGACCACAAAGGCGCGCGCGCCGCCAGACAGAACGACCATGCTTGTAATCATACCAAGACCCACGATGAAGATGAGGATGGATGAATACCAACGATCAAATACGCCTAAGAACGCGCCCGGTGTTTCGGGTCTGAACAACACTCTCATAAATGTGCGCTCTGTGAGTATGAATGTGTCGAACAGGTGGAAGTTTGCAGCCATAAAGTTTGCTGAAACAATACCTACTAACATCGACAGCAGGATACGTCTTGTGAAGAAGACGCATAGGACTGTCAACAGAATAGGAATCAGGGTCCAAACGGTTTCAGCTAAGGGTATGTATTCCGTTATCCTTTCTATTACTTCCAAGTTCAATGCCATTTTTGTTCCCCCTCAATTGTTTTTTGGATATTGACTATCCATTATTACACTACAATATACACAATTTTGTCGATTTTGTCGATAGGTTATTTTTTTCATACCGCTATAACCAAATTTTTATCTATTTTCCCCTATTTTCCTTCCCGTTTATAGTGCGATATCCTATTTTTTAAGTGCGCAACGCCTCCTCTCCTGAGTCTAGGTATTCGTCTCCAATCCGTTTTAGTACATCTTCGTCCAATCCAATCAGTTTGCAAATGTTCAGCGCATCCCGCGGCGGCGCGGTATGAGCGCCTGCTTCGATTAGATTGTAATCCATATACGTCGCAATCGAAGAAAGCTTACGCTTAGACTCTCCCTCTGTCTTCGGAAAATTGAGTCCCGCTACTTGATAGTGTTTAAACTCTGGAAGCACCACCCGATCATAGTGGGTCGTCATCACACAGACAGAACCGGATTCTGATAGGTAAGATGCAACTGCCCGGACAATGGAAGCCCCTTCTTCCGGATTGGTTCCTCTTGCAAATTCATCTAGGGCAAGAAATAAAAACTCGCTCTTTAAACGGCTGACCACTTCGTTGAAATACATGATTTCCGCGCCAAAGCTGGAGAGCCCTCGTCCGATATCCTGTATATCCTCCGAGATCAAGCAGACCCCGTCAAACAGCGGAATTTCAGCGGCATCGGCAAATACAAAGAATCCCATTTGGCAGAGCGCCACATTCAGCACAGCCGTCTTGACAGATACGCTCTTTCCGCCCATGTTCGCACCCGTTATAATGGTCACCCCTTCCGGTAAAGTCAGGGATACCTTTGTTAATGTCTGCTTGTTTTTCCGAAGCGCCTCTGCCACAAAGGGATTAGACATGTTTTGAAGTGAAACTGAGCCACCCTCACGGAGCTTCGGGCGAACCCCATGGTACCTCAGGGCAAGCATGGCTTTTGCAATAGTCAGGTCTAACTTGCCGATATTGTCCAGATTGGCAAGAAATACAGAGAGATAAGGCCTGAGCTTTTCCGTAAGCACTCGCATCACGCGAGACTCTTCCTCGGCTTCCCGTTTCACCAGTTCAAATCGCTTTGTGGTGAACACACTCTCCGCACTCTGTGTCTTTTCCGTTTGCAGCAATGCCTCAACATGCAGTTTTTCCCGCCTGATGGTACCGAGCTCAGGCGAATCTACGACAAAGGCTGCAATACGCCTGCCGTCAGGATCTAGAATATCCAAGGCCGCTCCCAGCGGCTCTAAATCGATGCCCACAAACTGTACACACCCATGGAGTCTCTGAAATACAAGCTCCAACTTTTCAAATACCAAAAGAAAGTTTTTTACCTCGAATAGCTCCACCTGATGAAGCATATGATGTTCACACTTGTGTACAACCCCGCGGATCTGTTTGAGGGACATGAGGTGAAAACACAGCGCATCTAAGTCGGCTTTGTTTTCTTCTGAAAGTGAGATAACTTTTTCTATATTGTCAAAGCACGCTAACACTGCCCCTTGCTCGCTACGAGGAAAAGGCGCAATTTGCCTCATCTGTTCCACACCGAATGGGGAATTCGGTGTCAGTTGATTTAGCACAAACGTAAGGCCAATGGCCTCTTGCTGTGCGTGATCCAAACCAAACATAAGATGCCTCCGTTTTCTATATGGCTTTTACATCATACACAGGAATGGAAACCGCTTTCCGCATCTGTTCTAAGAAGTCATGGGGATCAAACCCGATGCCATAGGGCGAAATGGGATTCACTGTGAGTCCAACGAGGTGGATTGGCCTTTTGACAAACAGCCTTCCTTGCTTGAGCAGTAATTTTTCATAGGTGTCTGCTTTTATGAAGATTTTGCTGGGATCTTCCGCAACTAGACAGACATTTTCCAGCTTGGCGTTCGTCAGAATGAGATTACGCACAACTGTGTCTGAAACTGCGCCCGGAAAATAGATGTAACCACGCTCTATTGCATGGGTCTCCTCCGTTACCTGTTCTAACTCTGCGAGAATACGCCTGTCTTCTAATTGCGGGAGCGTCAGCATCTGCACTGCGTGGCGGGTTTCTTCGATCACCGTATGGAGACTACGGCTTAGACCTGCGCCGGTGCAAAGTATAGTCGCTTCTGTCACGCCGGGGCTTGCCAGCGTCTTGCGGCTAATGGCGCCATCCACTATAATTTTGTCAGTCGGCAGATGCCGGAATAGGTCAGATATTTGGGTGGTGATGGAAGGCCCGCCCAGCTGGACAAATCCATCAGACAGGGCGCGTACGATTACAATGCGCCCCATTGGCGTGTTGATATCTGTCAGCATGACAATTTCCTTCGTGATATCGCACAAAGAAAGTAACTGTTCTGCCGTCGCAATCAAGGTGCCTCGAAACACAAATATTTCAGGCTTTGCTGTCTTTGTAACAATATCTATTCGCTCTCCGTCACGTCCAATACTTGTCAGCGCAAGTTTTGTGTTTTGCCGATGAAAATTTGCGATTAAATGGTTCAATGTCGTTGTTTTCCCGGCATTTTTCGCCATGCCGATGATGGAAATGCTGTGATAGGGAGCAAGGAGTTCCGTCAAGTCTCTCATAGCAAGAGTTCGCCTGCAAAAAAGGTAACTGCCTGTCCGCCGATCTTGATCCGGTCGCCCTCGGCTCTGCAAGTTAGTTTTCCGCCCCGTTTGGATATCTGCATGGCATGGAAGGTGTCCCGGCCTGTCACGCCTTGCCAGTAAGGAACAAGCAGCGTGTGAGCAGAGCCTGTCACAGGATCCTCATCTATGCCGTATTTGGGTGAAAAATAGCGGGATACAAAGTCAACTCCCTCTCGGCTGGACGGCGCTGTAATAATAAAGCCGCATAGGTCAATTTGAGCGGCTTTTTCCAAGTTGCATACCGCCCTCTCGATCTGTTCCTCGGTTTCAAATATCAAAAGGTATTCTTCCGTACCGCGCCAAGCTGCTTTCGGCTTTTCAGGAAAGCAATCCAGCTGCTCTGTAAATTCAACTGGATAAATAGTATCCCGGGGAAAATCAAGGGTAAGCAGTCCGTCGTCATAAGACACCCGCAATACCCCCCGCCGCGACTGAAACACCAGTTCTTTTTCCTGCACATGTTCATGTGCAAACAGGGCATGTGCCGCAGCTAAAGTCGCGTGTCCGCAAAGGTCTACCTCAGCCACAGGGGTAAACCAGCGGATCTCCAGCGGATTACGGCGCACAAAGGCGGTTTCAGAGAGATTCATCTCCATAGCGATCTGCTGCATAACTTCCTCCGGAAGCCATTCGCCATCCAACAAACATACACCTGCCGGATTGCCGGAAAACAAGTTGTCTGTAAAGGAGTCAATTTGATAGAGTCTCATGTTTTCACCTCATCTTTCAAAGGATGATTTTGCGCTGCCTGAAAGAAATGTAAAATATAGTTAAACATATGTGCTTCCGTTTTCGAATACTGCTTTTTCTTCCCGCGGCAAAGTACCACATGCCATAAAACCGGATCCTGCATTTCCACCTTTGCAATTTTCGAATCGAGAACATAGTCCACAATCGGGGAAGGCAAAATGGTAATTAAATCTGTTTTAATCGTAGTTCGAAGCAAGTAATCCCAATACGAGGAGGTGATTAAAATATTCGGCCGAACCTCTTGTTTTTCAAACTCTCGCATTAACTGGTGATGAATCATAAAACTCTGGTCAAATATGGCCATTGGCTGCCCTTCTAACTGCGCCCAAGACAATGTGCCCTCTAAGGCCAAAGGATTGTCTGGATCCATAAAGGCACAGAGCGTATCCTGGGCAAGCAAAACCTCTTCAAAACTTTCCTTACACAGGGTGGTGGGCTCTAATAAAATAGCGATATCGACTTCCTGCAAAATCAGTTGCTTCTCCAGCTCATAGGCGCCAACCTCAACAACATCCACTTTTAGATCTGGATTCTCAATAATAAAATTACTGAGCACCTCAGAAAAGAGCGCTGAGAGAATCAGAGGTGGTATCCCTATTCTGATTTTCCCTGTCAGCTTTGCCGCCTCTTCCCTGAGCTGTGTCATCATGTCATTATGCTGTTTGATCATACCCAGTGCATAGTGAAAGAAACTCTCTCCTGTCGGAGAAAGCCTGAGCCCATCAACATAGCGATCAAACAGCAAGATGTTTTCTTTCTTCTCGAAGTCTCGAATCATCTTACTGAGCGCCGGTTGAGAGATTTGAAGCTTCTTTGCAGCTCTGGATAAGTTGCAATCACACTCCACAATGGTGATAAAATATTGGAGTTGTTTGATATCCACGATATCCTCCTTTTTACAGCATAGACTTTTTCTGCATGTTTTGATTCTTTTTACACACGATACACCAATGTTTGTTAGCCGAGCAGTTGTCACAGGTATTTTCCGGCAAGGGCAAGGGCTCCGTGGACGCAAACATAAATCCACTACAGGATTTGATCGGCGTTGTCACGTAGCTTGCATGAACACGAATCCCAATACGCCCACTATCCAAAAGGCTTGCAAATTGCGGTACGCTAGAAAGGGGAAACCCATAAAACCCGGGGTAGACAATGGTTTTGGCACCGAGCTGGTCAGACAGCGCCTCCACCATCGCATCGCAAAAAACCGTTCCCCACATATCGGCAAAGACGGTGGAAGTAATACCCTTCAGACTCGTCTCGAATTCACCCACAGTCAGCATAAAGGCATAGATCCACTCTACATGTTTTGGATCAAAGCTGGAAAATAGAGGGCAGTGGAATGAAACATCCCCTGCGATAATCTGATCGCCCTGTAAGGCGTCGCCATCAAAGGCCGAGACAATGGCAGTGGGGTTGAGCTGATCTATAATATCTTCCAATGCGCGCTCCGCCAGTTCTGACATGCGGCGATGCTTGTCATGATCCGCTTGAAACCCACAAGAACGCACAAAAGCTGCCCGCGCAAAAGGCAATAGTTCATCTGGTGAAAATGTAATGATTTCCTTTGTCATAAAGATGATTCCCTTATCTCTTTGTCCATTGCAATTATTCCCGCAATGGCCTTCCAAACAGCTTGACGCTTTTGCGTGAGCAACTCGAAACGCTCTGCACAGTTGATCAGCGTAGCGCGTACTTCCCGGTCATGGGGTTTGTAGTCGGTCAAGACTTCATCAGCGCCAAAGCGGTTTTGATACAAGCAAAGAGGGGCGCTGTGGGCTAGAAACCCTTCTCCATATAAGTCTATGCCCCAAGCGCTTGCTTTTATATGCTCGTAGGCAACTACTTTTTCATGTGCAAACACTGCCGGACCAGAGTGCCGCGACCAGTTGCCGCAGAATAGTTGGTATAGTTCGGAAAGGAGATTGACTCCGGTGGAGTGCAAAATGGCAGTTGGCGTTTGGCTGGGCAGTCGTGCATCAATTTCGAGCACCTTCATCTCGCCCTTGTGTACAATCACCTCAAGATCCATGATTCCCTTTAACTGGATCAATTCGGCAATTTGAATCGCCATTGCAGAAAGCGTATTTGCCTCTACCTCCGGACAAGGACAAGTGACTAGACAGCAATCATAGTCTTTATCCACATGAATTTCCGTCACCTGATAGCTTGTATACTGCCCCGGCGCACCGATCACCTCGATGGAATATGCCCGCCCCTCCAGATATTCCTGTATAACCCATTCGCCCCGGTCTATCTCAGATAAGGCAAATGCTTCCTCCTCCGAGGTAAGCATCCGCACACCCTCACTGCCGCTCCCAGCAGATCGTTTGGAAATATAGGGAAGCTGCCCCTTCGGATAATAGCGGGGAGCCGGAATATTGTGCTTGCGAAACAAGTCATCAGACCGCAGCTTGGATGCGCTGATGGCATAGGCCTCAAAATCGAAGGCCACCTTGAGATCATAGCCCTCTTTCAGCTCACGCAACGCGCCCAGCGCGTCGAGATTTTCCGTTGCGGGCAGGATAAAATCGCAGCTTTGAAGAGTCTCTAAGAGAAGCCCGCTTTTTTCACACACATCTAGCTGAACAAAACCATCACACATGCCTTTGGCCGGCGGATTTTCCATCCGGTCAATCAAAACGGAGGTAAATCCCGCTTTTCTCGCCAAGTATACGGCTTCCGTCCCCTGTAATCGACCGCCGATTATTGCGACTTTAACCACGATGTATACTCCTCCGTCGTACCCGGACGCAAACCAAGCTCCTCTAAAATCGGCAGAATTTGTGCAACTGTTCTGCCGCCTTCGTCAATATCCTTGTGCGCTTGGGCAACACCCTTTAGGCCCATGCCGGGCGGAATGATCGATGTTACCACATTTGCCCCAGCATGCAGTCTGCGTTTGAGACCATCTATCCCATCCAGATCCAGCGATGCAGGAATCAGCGCGTTCGGGTATGCGATCCGCATTGCCGCGATGGTTTTCAGCTCGCCCATCGGATCCGGCGGCTCTACATCTTGCATGGGACTGCCTGTTTGCGGAATGAAACTCATCACACGCATCTGTCTTGCGCCAAGCGCACCCATTTCCAAGATTGACGCGGCAATGTCGGCACTGCTTTCACCCACACCGGTCAAGATTCCTTCTTCTATACACATGCCCTTTTCCATGGCATACCGTTTCACATCCATACGCGTATCATAGTCTTGCCCCTGTCTTAATTTCTCAAAGAGTTTCCGATTGTGTGTCTCTTGATACAGTGCAAACCATTCAATGCCCAGATCCGCCGCCTTGTCAATCACAGTCCGTTCCACCACACCGGGTGAGAGCATAATCGGCAGTCCCGTCGTCCGTTTTATTTCTCGCGCAATCTCAAGCACAGGTGCAAAATCAGCCTTGTGGTATGCGGGGTCTTCTCCCATTGTAAGATCAATCAGATTTACGCCTGAATCAGCAAGTTCCCCAGCCAAGCGCACAACCTCCTGCGGCTCTTTGCGATAGCGTTCAATGTTGTTTGATTTTCTGTAATAGCAAAAATTACAATCATTGCGGCATATCGTCGAGAAGTACACAAAGCCATACAAGTAGATAAGATCGCCAAAATGCGCCTGCCGTGCCGCGCGGGCGCGGGCAAACAGTTCCTCTAGTTCCTCCGGCCTTTGCGCAGAGAGCATATCTATTAGCTTTAGAGACATAGCCATCCCCTTTTGATACAAAAAACCGAGGAGCCCGAGAGTTTCACTCGGCTACATAGATTTAGAGTCTATGCGATCCATCCGATCAGCCCCTCATATATAGCACTTTCCCGACAGTTTATCACAAAAGAGTATCTCTTGCAATCATTCTCCGCACAGGGGAGTGGTACAATGCCTTGATGCGGCTTTGTAGGGGCGAACTGTGTTCGCCTGCAGCGGCAGCAATTCTGGCGGGCGAACACAGTTCGCCCCTACTTTGCGAAGTAGTGACATTTGTCACTACTCTATTTTTGCTCGTTCTGTTATACTGATGTTCTATATCTCAAAAATGGAGAGTTGAAAAATGGAGAATAAAAAGCGAAATAGTCTTCTTCACACTACCGCAATCGTTCTGCTCCTATTGCTTTTTCAGCAAGCAGCAAGCGGATTGGGACGTTTTATCGCCGACAGATTTACATATGACAATATAGACGCATATGACCGCTTCGCTTGGGTTTCCGTTCATCACATCATACAGATGCTATGCGCGATAATCGTCATTGTAATTGCAGCAAAGGCATTAAAACTTGATTTTGGGTTTCGTCTTGGGGATAAAAAAGCAGGTATCGGATTTGTCATAGACATTACAAAGGCAGCGCTCATATTTGCCTTGCTTTGGCATTTGGGCACCCAGATGCTAGGAAATGTCGGAATGCCTGATTATCCGCTCAATTTTACTAATATAGCAGGTCAATTCGGATTTATGTTATTGCTTTCCGGCCCATCAGAGGAAATCCTCTTTCGCGCATTACCGATCACGCTGTTAGCATACAGCTTCCGAGAAAGCAAAGTAATCAGAATAAAAGGGGTAGATCTTTCACTCGAAAACATCATTGCGGCCTTACTCTTCACTTTAGCCCATGTGAGCTGGTCGCTCAATCCATTTTCCCTTAGCGCAAGTTGGATCCAGTTAACACTTTCCATGGTTCTAGGGCTTTGGTACGGCATTGCATACAAAAAAAGCAACAGCATCCTATACCCAATGGCAATGCACAGTATCTGGAATGTTGTAATGGTCGGAGCAAGATATATTCATCTAGCGCTTCTGCTGTGAGGTGTATGATAGACGAGAGAAAAACACCCGCCCCCGCGGAGGCACCCTCTTTACAAAAGAGGGTAGGGGTTGAAGACGGAGATACCATGCCCACATCCTTACCCTCTTTTGTAAAGAGGGTGCCGCCCGCAGGCGGTGGGTGTTTGCCCCTACACAACACAAGGCTCGAAAGATGAACCATCATCTTTCAAGCCTTGTTTGTAATTTGCCCGCAACAAAGCTCCCCCAACATGGCAAGCGTCCCAATATGGAGCAGATCATGCACAAGGCGGTCACCATGCTTTGCAAGGGAAGCCTCTGTGAAAGAGAGCGGCACACCGGGAGCCGCTATGATGGCATCTTCATGCAGTAGATCGGGAGTCAGCCAGCCTCCCTCATTTGTGGCGTCTATGAGATAGAAATAGTGTTTGATGTCCTCTCTTTCCAAACAGAGCGGAAGCCCCATCTGCTCACCTAGCTTCTGTGCTGCCGGGGATTTGTCAAACAGTACCGGCAAAGCCCCTCGCTCAAGCAAGTCCTCTGTTGCATATGTCCCAACTTTGCCGCAACCCATCACCAAGACCTCTTTGCCGAGCAAGCCCCCCGGACACATGGCCTCCAAGACAGTTACAAACCCCCGTGCTGTCGCCCTGCTATTCTCACTGACCCGGCGGCGGTTTAAATCGAGCCCCATGTACGTGTCATCATCAGCTAAAAACACAAAGTCGATATCCGGCGCGGTATAGGCGCTGTATAGACCCTGTACATCCGTCTGCGGCATCACCCTTGTGCGAAAGCCCGCTTGAGAAAGGATTGCCGCAACCGACTCAGCAAAACCGCCAATTTCCCCCTTGCCTGCTGTCACAGTTACAACTGCAATGCTAGATCTTTGCGCCGCTTTGCATATGACATCACGAGAAATACCGTTTGCCCGAGCCGCGATGCCGGGGAAATCCAGACCCGTCTTTTGGCGTAGGTCGTCCTCATACGCCGCTATATTCTGTTTCAGATTTTTCAGCCACTCTGCTTGCAATCTGCTCATAGTACCCTTTCTCCGATGGATGATCTTTAAGTACCTTCCCATGGTGTGCGGAAAAGAATGTGTTTGTATACTTCGTCAGCTTCCACTCCGGCACTCTGCAACGTGTGCAAGCCGAAACCGCCCATTTATTCCGCAACCATCTTGCAGCCCGTGACTTGCAGGAATTATGCGTGTAAAAGTTATTGCCGCAGTGGGTTTCTATTTCCAAAAAATCCCCCCGCCGGCGAATATGCTTGACTCCGTGCAAGACACCGGAGCGGGACGGCCACAGTTTAATTTTTTCGATTAAGGGATGCAATTTCAAATGCTTCCGATAATAGCGTTTTTTCTCGTCACTCATAAGAAACTCCTTACAAATTCAAACGGGCGCCGTCAAGATACTGTAGTCCTCTGCCAACCCGGGCAATATTCAGGAAACCGGATTTCAACATCGCAAGCCGCTCAAGTCCGATACCTAAGCCCACCCAAGGATCCACAATCTGCCAGTTGTCGTCCAAGGGATGGGGTCCGCTGGCGCCAGAGGCCGCCTCTTCTCCCTGAATCTCAATGTCAAGGGTTTCGCCATAGACTTCAGACTGTTCTGGTACAAGGTCGTATTCCCGAATGCCAACAGCATCCATCATCTCCCGTGCCAAAAACTCCAGCCGCTGAGCCTGCTCCCCGTCTTTGATGCCGCCCAGTTCGACGAAGTTTAACATAGTAAACTCATTGAGATGCAGCGCCCCTTGGCTTTCTTTCCGAAAGCAGGAACCGCATTCAAAGATCCGTACAGGTTTCCGCGTAATCTTGCGCAGTTTACCCATGAGCGCATAGAGATTGGGCGCATGCATGGGGCGCAGACAACGCTTATCATCGATCCAAAAAACCTGTTTCAGTAGCGGATGTCCTTCATCGATTGACATTTTTGCAAGCATCTCCCGCGATATCATCGTCGGCGTAAGCACACGGGTAAAGCCCAAGCGGACAAGCCGATCACAGAGGGCAGTTTCGATTTCTGACAGGCGTAACACATGCCTATTTTCCAGCAAATCCTGTAGCATTTGACGGTTTTGCTCCACATGGAATCGCTCTCGCTCCTTAAAAAAGACATCCCGCTCCTGTGTGTTTGAAAATGTCATGTCACATTCACACAGAGGTGCAGAAAGCTCTACCAGCCGTTGCCGCTGTGTCACAGTCAATTGTATATCTATCATCATATCACCTTAGCCGGAAAGGACATCGCCCGCATGTGTTTATTTACAAAACTTGCGTCATTTGAAAGTTCAAGGTGTAAGACTTTTTCCGCCTCACGTTCCGCAAGTTCACGATGTTTCGCGGAAAGCAAAGCCATACACGCACCCACACCTGCCGCATTCCCAATCGGCACAACCCGCTCCGGCAAAACCGGCGGCAGTAACCCGATGCGCAGGGCATCTTCGACACGCACATAATTCCCAAATGCGCCGGCAATCATCACATGATCGATCTCACTTGAGGAAAGCCCAAAGCGGTCAAGCAAAACTTCGATTCCCGCAGCGATCGCGCCTTTTGCAAGCTGTACTTCCCGGATATCCTTTTGTGTCAGGACGATATCTTTGTGCAATACAAAACCGCCCCCGCTTTCATCGGAATAAAGCCTGTTTGCAAAGGTTTCGGAGATACCCTGTTCCAAGGCCGTTTCACGGTTCAAAAGTCTGCCCCTTGTCGTAATCAGCCCTTGATCTAGCATCTGTGCGACCAGACTGATGAGCCCCGAGCCACACATACCCGTAGGTTCTACGTCACCGATCACATCCAGACAGACATCACCCCTCGTAAAGTCCACCTGTTCAATCGCACCAATTGCCGCCCGCATACCAAACCGGATCGACGCTCCCTCAAAGGCGGGACCCGCCGCAGTGGAGCAGGCAAGCATTTCACCCTTACGAGACAAGAGTACCTCACCGTTTGTACCGATGTCAATGACCAGATTTACACCGGGCAAGTCATAGAGTGCAGTCGCCAGCATAACAGCCGTGATATCCGAACCAACATGTCCTGCAATATTGGGCAAGAGATACACCTTCGCATCCTCTGCTGCAAATAGTCCAAGATCGGATGCGAGCATGGTTACGGCACTAGTAAACACAGGCTCAAAGGGTGCCCGGGCAAGGGACGAGGCGTCAATGCCAAGGAACAAATGGCTCATCGCCGTATTCCCCACAACTGTGATTTCTTTGATTTGCCCTCGGGCTATCCCCTCTTCTTGCATAAAGCGATGGATGATTTCATTAAAACAATCCAAAACTTTTCGCTGTATAGCTTGCAAATGCTCCGGTGATTCCGCCGCATATTGTATGCGCGAAATAACGTCCCCGCCGTATATACCCTGTGGATTTGTACGGGCAATCGCCCGGATCGGCATACCCCTTGTCAGATCACAGAGCATACCCACAACCGTAGTCGTGCCGATATCAAAGGCCACACCATAAGCAGGCTCATCTGTTTGCTTGCAATCAGCAATAAAATCCGGCGGCAGGATACTCATACGCGCTTTCCGTCCAAGATCATCCTGATTTTCTGTTACAGAAACGGTCAGTTCTCCCGTCTCAGGTAAAGTGAGCCGACAAGCAAGCCGCACGCCAAGGACAAGCTCCTCTTCTGAAAGCGTCTCACGTTCCGTCTCATCCGGCGGAGATAGCACATCCAGATCGGACGTCACAATCCGCACCTTGCACTTACCGCAGGTGGCATGTCCGCCGCAGCTTGCAATAATCGGCACACCAACTTGCCGGGTAGCTTCGAGTACCGTCATGCGGGGCGCATCTATTGTCGTTCCGCTGGGCAGGAACAATACTTTCATCTTAGAATCCACTTTCTCTCAGAGTAAAAATGCAACTTACGCACAACTGACACCGGGGTTTGTTCAGCTGGCGTAAGTTGCGCTATCTGTCATTGTAGGGGCGAACTGTGTTCGCCCGCACAGTTACGAGGCGGGCGAACACAATTCGCCCCTACCTTTGCTTAGTCTTTGGCGTAAACGCCGTATGTTTTCGCCTCATCCACCATTGCTTTGGCCAAGGTCCAGTCCAAATCAGAAGGATATTCACAACCGGTGGCTAAGACAAATCCGCCGCCCGCTTTGTATGCGTCTATCTGCTCGCGGCACTTTTGTCTCAATTCTTCTTCCGTTGCAGTGTAGAGCCAACCGGGCTCAACATGTCCCATCAGCGTGATGGTTTTGCCGTATTTTTCCTTTACAGCAGCCATATCGGCACAATCCGGCGGCATGTGCTGATAAGAGATCAGAACAGGATCCATACGCTTAATCTGCTCCTCAAAATATACACCATGTCCGCAGTTATGAAGCATAACCATTGCGCCGTGCTCACGAATCACTTCACAGATTTCTTCCACGTACACGCCTTCGAAGGTATCCCACATTTTCGGGCTCATAATGCTTTTAGAAGCATAGAGGGTGTCAAGCATAATCGCATGGCAGCCTGCTTCAATCAGCGCAACACAAAGGGTTTTCAGTGATTCGGTAATGGCGCGCAGTGCAGGATGTACCTTGTCCGGACATCTAAGCAGGTCAACAAAGATTTTCTCTTGACCGCGCATCATACTGAGTACCACAAGAGGGGCGCAAACGAAACCGACTACCGGCATCTCTTGCCCTTTTGCATCATAGAGCAGTTTTGCCAATTTGATATGGTCTTTCATCCGCGGCGTCTCTCTCGGATCAATGATGCCGATTTTTGCATAATCATCCGGCGTTTTGATCAAACGGTCGTCCATATCCGGATGTGCAGCTACATCTTTGCAGTAAACAATCTTCTGACCCCAGTCCGCAGCTTCCACAGATAGGTCTACCAGTGTACACAGACAGTCTGTGCCGATTTCCTCACTGGCTTTGATCAGCGCCGCGGCACATTTCTCCGGGTCTATTGTAAATTCTTCATAGCTGAGTCCAAGGGCTTTCCGGGAAACACTGTTAATGAGCGGGTAAACCGGAACACGATCCGGCTCTTTGTGCTGCAATGCCGTTGCCACTCTTTCTAATGATGTCATAATCAATCGTCTCCTCTATAAAATATCTGCGCTACTGCACTTCAATGTGCATATATTTCGATGCGGAAGTGTACATCATGGTGGAATATCTCACATCAAACTCTAAGATATCGCCAACTTTCCTAGGTACCGGATCATCGGTGATATCAATGATCAAGTGATCTGAGCTGCCGCCTAGAATTTCAATACCCGGCGCGCGGGGTACAAACTGCTCATACATGGCAACATCTAACTTGCCGATCCCAAGCAGGGCGCGTTTCCGCATGCCTTTGTCGGTATATTCCGGCGTGTTGCCATAGGCATCCACAAATATTTCGCCTTGGGGATAGCTGGGCTTTTCCTTGATCTCAATGATCTCTGCCTTCACTGTAAACACATCAAAGTGCAAAAAGCGCATATCAAGCCCCCAGAGATCTTGCAAATCTTTACCGAGTAAAATCCCCTCGCCAATCCGCAGATTGTTAATGCGCTTTGGCATTGTTCCGTTCATTACAAGAGGTAAGGACGTCGTTCCGCCGCCAGAGATCACCTCAAGCTCGCGCCCGATCGATCCTTCAATGCGCTCGGCAATGGCAATCAGTTCTTCCATTTTTTCGACAGTGGGGTTGATAGAACCATAACAACCCAAGTTTGTACCCACACCGGAAAGGTGGACATGTTTGAGTTCCTTTTCCACAAAGACAGCCACGTCTACCAGTTCATCTTTATCCCAAAAGCCTTCACGCAGGTCACCTAAGTCTGCCATGAGTATCACGCTGTGTGTCTTTTGCTGTCTTGTACATTCCGCGTCAATCGCTTTTAAGACCTCTAGCTCACTGTTCAGGCTACCATCGCAAAACCGTACGAGGCTCGGAACCTCGCTCAACATGGGTACGCGCAAAGTGAAAAACGGCCCCTTCAGCCCGGCAGTGCGCGCTTCTTCGATATGTTCCAAGCGTGAACTTGCTACACCGAAACAGTCCGACTCATCAAACACACGCATTGCAGGCAAAATGCCGTTAAATCCCTTCACCACCCCAACAACTGAAATACCGCGATTATTACACAGCGATACAATTTCTCCGATATTGTGCCGCAATTTTTCCAAATTCACTTCCAGTATGGGAAACCGTTTTTCCATGTCACCATTCCCTCCCCTTTAAAGGTACAACCTTAGGAGCAAGCCCTTTAGAAGGACAATGCCCCTAAGGTTTTGATTCTGTTTGACAGATTCAAGCAAATACGTAGAGCTGGTACTTATCTTCATCCCTCTAGCTTTGTATTGGAATAAAGCCCCAAGGCTCCTTTTCCAAAGGAGCTGTCCGCGAAGCGGACTGAGGATTGCCCTTGTAAGCCTGACGCAAGATTGAATCCGACCTCAGGCTTCGCCTGCCACCTCCTTTTCCAAAGGAGGTGGCAGGCGAAGCTCTATCCAAGATCCTCTCTTAGATCAAACAACGCTATGGCACCCGAGAGCGTTTCGCTTGTGTTATTTTTTGATCCCGGCACGTGCTTTAAACCGTTCAACACTGTTGATTTTAATATCCAGTGCCTCTGCAATTTTAAACTTCGCTTCCATGCCGCTGGGGGCTTCTGCGTTTGGCTCTACATGTGCAAGTCCAAATCCACGATCCTCTCGCAGTTCGGTCATTGTCACCACGTCACAGAGTTCCTCAATAGAGACTCCGAGCTTTTCCGCCACATACGCTTTGGCCTCACCGATTTTCATTTTCTTGGTAAGCTGCATCCGCATAACGAGGTCGCCTGCTGTGCGCATTCCGCCCATGCTGGCGGCGATCCCGTGTGTTGCTTCCGCTCCAAGAGGGTC
>Ga0131853_10002481_pt1 | contig 32927 bp, 18 predicted proteins | sample TergutLab28metaG_FD_92764 | JGI IMG/M metagenome (GOLD analysis project Ga0131853, IMG submission 92764) | Labiotermes labralis P1 segment gut microbial communities from Petit-Saut dam, French Guiana - Lab288 P1 (version 2) (version 2) | ecosystem: Host-associated > Arthropoda: Insects >... | reverse complement strand
GAGTCGAAACATGTTGCGGTAACACATTAATTTTCTAATGTTTGTTGTGTTGACTGAACACATATTGTAAGTTTACAATAAATAAGTTTAATTCTTTATAACACAACGGGATGATTTCCTTTATATCAGAAAGGTGCATACGTTGAAGGTCATGTAAAATGTCGCTTTCTTTAATCGTATTTATGTTTTAAATCTTGAAATACTTGGCTAATAGTTTACAAGGTAGTTAAATCACATAACTCCACATTTCTTTCTCTTGTTTTGTGTAGTCGTTATTCACATCAGTCCGACTTCTTTCCTTTGGAGATTTGAGAGCGTTATTTGTGTCCTACATATCGGTTATTGGCTGAGACGTAGTAAGTCCAGTGTTAATCAAGTGCTGAAAGCGGTTGAAGTTCAAAATCACACAGGAATGAAAGCTTTTAAAGTTTTGGCAAGACCATTACTTAATTATGGCAACGAAGCTTGGACCTTCAGAAAAGCAGGAAGAGCGGCGTATTATATACCCGAAATGAAATTTTTGAGAAAGAGTGCTGGTTATAGTCTTTTGGATCACAAAATAAATGAATTAATAACAAAGGAACCTAAAATGAAACCCACAGCAGAGTACCTACAACGATACGGAAGAAATTGGCTGCCCAATTAAATCGAATGGAACGTCCAAGACTACGAAGACAAGTGCTTCACTATGTCCCCACAGAAGACGATCAAGAGATGGCGAAGGACCGTAACAGGCCACTAGGCCTATTACTGGAAAGGAAGACGACGATCATGGTTTTGTGTAGTTCTATCATTTGTTCGCAGTTCCTGTATTTAAGAGTATTTTGTGCTGTTTTTGAAAGTGGCCATTTAGCATATTGTAACACAGAGATTTAAGAAAATTACAAATAACAGTTAATAATTAGTTGTTTTAGTAACTTTCAACTAACCTAATATCTTGAAATAATTTCGAAGGCAAAATCATACAGGTATGTAAGTACAATTGAGTTTCGTAAAATTTTCAAAACGGCCATTTGCGGAATATTAAAGAATAAATTAATTTGTAAACATTTAGGACCGTTAAACTGACAATTTGACTAATGACGGTGGCATAGAGAATATTCCAAAAGTCGCTTTACAGGGAAAGAGGAGGAAGTCTGAATAAATTTATTTTGGACTACTTTATACTCTTATACTTAAATATCTGTCATTTTGTTGGATACATCTTTGACGACATTCAGCTACGGAATTACTCGTACTGCTGACAGTACACAAATTTTTGTCCTCATCCATCTTCAGATTCCGTCTCAATGATCCTTTGTATTTATTGCAAGTCTCTAGGCTTTTTGACAGAAACGTTATCTTCATGAAGCACACACTCAAAAGTCGCGTGATGTGATGTCTCATGATCGGGTAGGGAAGGAAGAGAGAGGGGGTATCAGCTGTACCATGCCATCCGATTCGCTACAGAAAGTGGTAACTGAAGAAATGTAGAGCATAATACAAAACACATCCACGTACTCTCGACAATGAAATTCTGGGCCACACGGCTGAAATGCACGAAAACCAAAGGGAAGCATGCAGAAACGCGTTTTAACCAGTTGAGAGTGGTTTTAATTCGGAGTGCACTTGGTAAGAGAACAGCAGTCTAACTCTCCTCTCGATAAAGCGACTTTTGGAACACACTTCACATTCTTTGTATGCGATTTAATTTGTACTCCTAGGCTTATGTGAAATTACGTTATACGTTACTACTCGTCTCATGTCATACGTCTGAAGAGCCAATTTTGAAAATCTTGATTATAGTCTAAAGGAAGTTTATTTTCTGCATTGGCAGACCTCTACATGGGAACATGTTTATATTTAATCAGGGATTTACATCTTTTCAAACTTTATAACATTTGGAAGTTTATCTTCGATGTGAACGCTCATAAACGCCCATGCAAGGAAAATACAAACCATACAATTTAATTTAGCACACCTCACTGTGTTGAATTCACTGGCTAGCGTACCGTGATGAAGGAGAAGACAACGGAACAAAGCGCCGTTAATATAAGCAGAAACACACCGCACTGCACTGTGCACCAGCTTTCTTCAAAGGCTTGCATGAACCTGTGTGTGGAAATGTATAATGAAATTTAGTAAGTCTTAGGGTACGATGTGCAAAGCAACGTGTGCTGCAGCTTCATTGTGGTTAACATACCGTTTTATCTCCTGGTGGTGGCGTACGCAGTTATTCAATTTCTTCTGCATATGACGAAACAGTTCCTGGGAGGCAAGTGTCTGTCCCTGTCCATCTTGCTGATCTGTCCCATCCCTGCCTTGCTGCTCTGATATGACTTGTGTCTGTCTGATATCCAGCAGTGCCGCTCTGAGCTTTTCCAGCTGACTGCAGGCGACGCACACCAACGTTGCGTATAGGCTTAGGTAGCCACTAAACACACCAGCGATGACTATGGCTGCAAAGACCTTCCATAAACAAGAAATAAATGTATTTAATTTAATACAGGAATTGTGTTTAACTGTTGGATGAGTACTGTGCTTAGTATGGAGACCATATTGTGTAGTAAAAATATAGTAAATTAAAGTTACACAAGTAAGATGTAAGGTTCACCTGGTGGTTTACTTTCAGCACACCCTCGAAGTAAATAAATAAATAATCTGTAATCTGAGATTTTCTAAATACCATTATTGGATCGGTTACTGCGATATTCGAACATTACTTTTGAGGTAATATATGTATGTTACTAATAGTTCACGCGGTACCTGAATAAACACCCATGAATAACACGAATATTTTGTATGTGATGGGCCTCAGTATTTCTGTACATGAGACTGCAAGTTTTTAGAGTGTACAGGCGTGCTTTACAGATACGTTCGTTGCAAGGAAATGCAAAGGGCATGCTAACACACGCGCTTAGGTATTCACTGCTCCAGTATTTCGATTAATGAATGACACAAGTCCAGCGAAATATTCATGCTCCATTATGAAGTTACATTCCAGTGAAGTGTGTGCATCTATATGCTTATTTAAAATATAAACTGAGGTTTGGGAAGTTTGGTGCTGTGGTTACTGAGAATGAGAAATTTGATTGTCTTCGAGTGCGTTCAGAGGACCAAGGGTGATGGTGGACACATGCAGGTTCGTAAACGTAAATTGAAAATCGTAAGGCTTAAAAAGGATATTGAACTTGGATTATTTATTTCACTATACTCTAAACATTTTGTTTGGAATAATGTTGTTTCTTATAAGTACGTGAGTAGTTATACTGCAAGAACGTACAGGAACACGTTTAGGGCTTCAACGAGTTTTTGTCCAGTTTTAATTAAAATCTTAGTGTGTAAAGGAAATTTAGTACAACTCCCCAATATTAAATTTTGGGGATATTCTTGAAGTGATTGGTAAGTTGTTTAATGCGGACGGACAAGTAGACAGGAAGACAGACAAAGAAGTGACTTTAATAGGCGCTCCGAAGAGAGGAGAAAGCTTCTAAAGGTGTAATATTTCATGAATGGAATTTGATACGTTATCTCTTTCTAGCATAAGCAGATGCAATGATAAAGGAACACCTGTAAAGATCGCGCTGTTCGTACGTCTCTATACACGTAATAGTATTAGAATCCTGAATGGATTTTAATGGAACTTGGTATTGGAGAAATAATCGAAAAGTGGTTAAACCGCACCGGTGTTCCTTTGGGTTGGATAATTATAACGGTCATTTTAGGACGTAAGTTCTTTTATGACTGGATCGCTTGGGTAACCTGCAACCCTGAGGATGGGACCGATAGGTTGTCCTGAAACGTCGGTAATAAATTACCAATATTCACTGCATAATAACCCAGAAGAGCGCAGTTCTGAGCTACTTCGCGGCGGAAACCTGAATCTCGTGCAAAATGCTTATTTGCTAGAAATCTCATTCAAACAAAATGTGTACCAAACAATGAAACATTTGTATTCACTACATTTTTTCGTTAAATCCTCCGGTTTGTAGTAATGATAATCATTCGATGTAGCGAAGAACTCTACGTGCACGGATCTTTCCAGAGTCAACAAGCTTCACGTTAGACAGCAGATAATTTCAGCTATCGTCGTCTTGTAAGTGGTGCCTACTATCATAGTATACGTGTCGTTCGTGATCCCTTATGCCGAAAGCGGCTCGTTAGGTACATATAAACTGTGGACTTTTGAGCCTTCTCTTAATTTTGGCTCCAGATACTGCTACTTCGCTTTGTGGGGCTTGTTAATGTATGAATATTGTAGAAACAAAACTACAGTTGTTAAGTACCCAGACTGCACTGAATGCCTTTTCAAATCTGAAGCTTACATGTCCGCTTCATAAGCAGTGTGATGTAATGGCAGTCCCTAATCTGAAATGTTTGTAAAACCACCCTTGCCTTTTGCAACACCTGAAATGTAAGTTCAGTATCTACGGAACTAAAACTTGTAAAATGTACACATTTATGAAGGAAAGGGACATTCCGATTGTACATCGTGTTTCGCATTCATCGTCATGTTATAGATGTGAAATGTAACGCCTCTTCAAATTTTTAACAGAGGTTCGGTTGTCGCTATAACGTGACAAAAGAGGTGATAAGTTTAGTGTATGTGTGTATATGTGTATGTGTCGATGTGTGTGTGTATGTGTGATGTTACCCCAGTAATGTTGTGTACGACGTAATATCTGAGCTTTCATATTACCACTGTAACGTAGCTTACGAAGTAATAGTTGTGGAGTACCTAAAGAAGTAATAGTTGTTTTTTTATTTCAACGTTATTTATTCCATACATTGTGACTAAATATCTCTTTCATGAAACAGACATGTGCACATCCAACATACATAACAATTAAGCGCTCTGTGTACTGTACATCTGTACATTTCGGCGGTACTTCGCCATCTTCAGAGAGTCTGTACATCAATATTTAAATCTCAGTAAAGTATAAACTATTATACTTTATTTAAAACTCACTAATACTTCATTGAGTTTCAAATATTGGTGTATAGACTCCCCGCAGGGGGCGCAGTTCCCGCCAAAATATTTAGCAATGTAAAAAGAACTTTATTTTAACCATATGTGAAAAATCTTAATAGTCAAGTTGAAACAAAAACTCTTAATAGTTAAGTTGAGACATACCCTGCACACATCAAGTCTCCCTGAAGATGCCCTATTGAGTGAGGCCGAAACATGTCGGAGAACTAACCAACAAGTTGGTGATAATTCGTTGTGAATAGGATAAATTACCTTGTATGAAACATCTTAATGTACTATAACTGTATTGATAATTTGAACATTCAAATTAATAATTTGTACCAGTGACCTTAGGTATGTTAGGATAGAATGCAATGACTGGCCATGCAGTTAGGATGTGTAGGACAGGGAATGGTTACAGATATTAATGGTAAATTCAGTATAAAGACGGCCATTTGGAGAGCGGAGAAGGGGCTGGGGTTATGGTATTATGATTGATTTTAATGAAACGGGATTTTGAAGAAAGAACTGGCTGAGCATCAACCGATGTCAGTGATGGATCTGTCTAAATACGGCCCCATAACTGAGCGCGAGTCGTTACTTTTGAAAACCTAAGTGCCTAGCAAATTACCAGCACTTTTCTTCAGTCAGAATGGTTAAGGTTTTGTGTGATGTACTTCAGTGTTACTGGCGATGCCGTTGCATTTCAATAACTCCCCCAAGTAAAACATTCTCCTAAATTTTCACCTTACGTGTGTCAAACATTCGCGGCCATTACGCCGTCCATCTTGCCACTTTCATCTTCTGTTTTATGTAGAACAATGTTTTCAACTTATATCTATTAACACTGCTGTGTAAAATGTAGAGGAAGGAAAACGCGGAATAATTTAAAACAATACTATTCGGTCGCATAAAAGTTATGTTGATTTTAGAAGTGTAGTTGTCACTCTGAATGTAAAAATACCTGTTAAGAATGCAGCGGTTGGCTGTACAAACTTGAGCATCTCGGGACGGATGTTGCAAGTGTTACAGATGGTGCTGTTTGTGTGCAGTAAGTACATGCTTTATACTCTGCATGCAGGATAATCTGGTGCCGTGACTTTTTGAATAGAGACAGATATCTTTATACTACCAATTTGTTTACTGCAATGTAATGAAGTACGGGCAAGTACATTCTAGTCGATAATATAGATGCGAATAATGTTGTATAGAATTCGATCAAGCAGTAGGCGCCATATTATGTACCAAAGGTTACATTAAATATTGTTATCCACATAGGCTATGAAGGGGGCTCGAATCATGTCGGGTTAATTCCACATGAATTATTGCAAGTGACTGAAGACACCAGAACGTCATACACTGTTGCGTTCAACAGATCTGAAATAATTTAAATGATATGGAATACAAAGGAAGAACGAATTTTAAATTATCCAAATAATATACTGGGTTTTGAGGCAGTAGGACCTGCTAATACATATATTTGTCTTTACTTTTTTGGAAGTTTGGATATACTCCTCTAATAATAGGGATTTATTAGTTAGTTTAGACGTCCACTTTGCCGGACGTTACTTTAACACTTTTCAAGTAATTCTTACAGAAAATTTACTGAGATTGATGCACTCCAGGAAGTAACTTTTTATTGAGTTGGCTTAATTTGAACTATTTTGTAATTACCTGTGTTAAGTTCACAAGCTCGTATACTGGGCTGACTGAAGAATCGAAGGGATACCACTTCGTGAGCATCATTGCGTGGCTGGTTGCCATACGCACAGCACTCTGGGGGAAATGAATTAGAAGAACAAATGCCGGGTAGTACCTTGCAAATGACAGAGTGATTGAGATGTACCCAGCCTTTGTCAAATATCCTGTGTCAGGATCTCTAGTCGGCAGTTCTTCCCAAGTGAAGGAATCCGTCATTCTGAACAGACGTTCGATGTCACGTTTACGGTAACTGTAACGGCAGTAAATATTCCATCAGTTCTCACAGCATAACTACGATTTGTCGTTAAGATCGGAGTGACATGTCTGTAATTTTATAAATGATTCAAACAGAACCATCTCTGTAGCAAAACACAACGAAGATGACGAGCGCCCTGACCCTGGTGTCGTTGTTTTCCAGGAACACAATACGGTGATGATATTTTGAATTACACGTCTTCTGTTCTCATGTTAAGACAACTTAGACTCAGGACACAACTAAGTTCCCACAGAAAGTAGGAAAGTTAGAGGAAACTGAGTTGCAGAACTCAGTTCCATACTGTAGTTCTTTATCATATACAATGAAATTAAAAAGCGATAGGCCTGTATTTTAACTTCTTAGCTTATAATGCAACTGTACTTTACTGGCTTTCATTCCTATATTTATCCAAAATTATTTTAACATACAGAGTTACTCAAAATGATTGTCGGGGTTTTAACAACTTTTAATGCGCAATACAATTGAGATAGCAGTATATGTGTTTTTTATTTAATAGAACAACACTCCAAGTTTTTGTTACATACCTTACAGGTGCTCTATATGTGCATCATTTGTGATTCTACAAACATCAACACGATAATCGAGTTCGTTACAAACTGTGTGTAGCATGTCAGCGATGACCGTTTCAGTGGCGGTTCTGATTCCTACCTTTAGTTCCGGGATAATTGCGGGAAAAGGAGGAACATAAACCTGATCCCTGACGTAACCCCATAGAAAGAAATCACATTGGATTGCATTTGGAGAACGAGGTGGCAAGTTGTTAAAACCCCGACAATCATTTCGAATAACCCTGTATTTTACGATAATCTTGAGTTACCTGAGGAAGAAATGCTGCCACATTATAACTCCCATTCCAAAAATTACTCGAGAGCCCTTCATCAGTTCCTTTAAGTCATCTGTACTGCCTAGGAAATCCATCACACCGGAAATATATGTAATGTAGAAAGACACAGCAATCATCACGTTGTACGCCGTTTGAATTCTCCCTGTTGAATGCATGTTGAGTGAAATTCCAGCCAAGCGGAACGTAAGCAGAATTTTGCGAAACCGATTTTCTGATGGGTTGTTTGCTTGTAGATCAACCTTTCCAGCATTCATATCACAAATAGGCCTGGACGTCACGTGTGAATTATAGCTGATACGAATTACAGCTTCGTTTCGGACGTTCGACTGACTTGCTTCTGTCTGACGTAAGGAAAGAAATACGACTGAAGCGACAGAGACGTGCGGTCGTAATTCTGTGCGCGCGCAACGGAACGCTGCTAGGATCTTTTGAACGTAGTGTGTGATTGGCCTGCCGTGGAAAGTCTCGGTATAGGCTGTGTTTTATTTCACTGAAATTGATGATTAATTTATAACTCTGGAAAGTTAAACGTCGAAACCAAGCAGAAAATTGTTTGTACTTGGAAGTGTTTCGGCTTGTTGTCATGAAAAAGAGTTTTGGAAACTTCAGCAATTATTTCCAAAGTGCTGCGTCTCGCCCCTGTAGTGTCATGATATTCTGTTATTACTTCCGGTATTTTTTTTGAGGGGGGGGGGATATATTCTCTTTTATTGTAAAACATGTGAAATAGATTTGTACACTGATATCGGCAGTTAGTATTTGCAAAGTTAAATTATTTTAATGGTATAACAGACCATTTCTGCGTTACGTCCTCTTTTATGATTTAATCCTACTATTTCATTCTCCTTATATTAACGCATTTTTGTGTGAATTTGTTAGACTACTCAACTATGATGCCGGTGTAGCGACTGACTACGGGCTGGACGGTCCGGGATCGAATCCCGGTGGGGACGAGAATTTCCGCCCGTCTAGACCGGCCCTGACGCCCACCCACCCTCCCGTAAAATGGGTACCGGGTCTTTCCCGGGGGTGAAGTGTGGCCGGGGCGTGCTGCTGACCACTCACCCCCTTCTGGTGCCGCGGTCATGGAAGAGTAGAGCTATACTTCTACCCACCCTCTGGGCCACACAGGATCTGTAACGGGATCACTTTACCTTTTCACTCAACTATGTTACATGTTTCAGCAATAATTTTGCCCTTGTCGGGCTAGGTTACACATTTTGACAAACTGCAAATTGCTTGTGCAGGAGTCCCTGATGGCGATAAACTAACTGCCGAGACATATGTCAGAGATAAGGAACTGCATGAAGCTGTATTCATTTAGACATTTTCGTCGTATGTGCAGACTTTAGTGAATATCATGCTATCAGATTTTTAGCGTTTGCACATAGTCACAGCATAAATTGTGGCACTACGGTTTATGTTACAGTGTTATGTTACAGGTGATTATAAACCGTTAGCATGCACTTGCTGCCTCAGAATGGTAGCGACCGGAGTTTACTAGTTACGTGCTGTCAGTTTTCAGGTCTATCATTTGTGTACTAGGCTCCCGAGGAAAACCCGAACGGCTTTAGTGTCGAATCGGGTCCAGGGTATCTTGGTTTGATGTCCGTCTGCGGCGCTTCTTTCTCGCCCTAGTCGTCCGAAACGGGTGTGAGTGGCCTCGTCCACCCCCCTGTGGGTTTCCTTCCATGTCATCGAGAGTAGAAAAGGGTCGAAGTCGGGTGGTGTCTTTGTATTTGTGTGTGTGTGTGCGTGCGTGTGGTGTCCCTCGCTGCGCTGCGGGTTCGCTACCCGGTGAATGCGGGCCTTGTGGTCGTGTCTGTGTATGATACACATAAAGCAGATAACTTGGGACGCAACTGGTACAATTTCTTAATCGCGGGACTCAACTCATACGTCCCCAGTGGTGACAAATTCCTGCAAGACGCTGGTAACTCTCAGCTGGCAGAGAAACTCTCACAATTTTCATCGGTCAGCAGGGTCATAGTTTCCACTTACCAGGTAGAGGAGACAGACCAGAACTGTCATTGAAATGGACCCCTTCTGATCGACTGTCTTGCACTCAGCATAAATGGATTTCGGCTGGGTGGCTCAACGTGAATTGTGTGCGAATGTACTTGCACATCTCTTATTAACTTTGTTTTTGCCGGATGCCGAATAGACTGTTTGGTTGTGGGGTAGCCACTTTCAAGATTAGTGGCACCTAGCGGCAGAGGCATGCAATTGCTATGACTCGGCTCATTGGAAACAAAACTTTCACAGTTTCTGTCTGTATCTACTGTTGCAGGTGTGAAGTTCTAGTTTCGCCGCATTTGTTTTCGTTATCACTTTGAAAGTGTAAATAGCTTCTTGCGGAATTTTCTTTTGAATTAGACACAGGTCCGACGTTGCGTTCTTGTTGTGAAACTCACGTCCATACCTTCACTACATTGCACTGCAGTAAGAATGATTCTTATCCTGCTGCTTCTACATTAAACTGTTTGTACATGCATTTTATTCCGTTGTTGCACCTTATGTGTCTCCTCATTTTACTGATTTGTTATACTTTGGCTTCGAATTTTCTTGTCCTATATTGTTCCGTCTTTGTGATATGATTGAAATTGTTCTATTTCTTTCAATAACTTTACATTTGTAGCTGTATGTGTTCACTGGGTTTATCGTAATTGCCTGTTTAGCTAACTGGTCTACTATTACTTCTGTAATTTTCACCTCTTGTTTTCAACTTTCTTCTTTCTCAGAACATTTTCGTGGTTATTAAAGTTTATTTTTGATACTAAATTTTCAGTTAATTACGTGCTTTCCATGTTATCGAACTTGTTCCTATCATAGCCGTGATGTTTACAAACTCCATTTATTTTCATGACTTTTATATATGTTTACTTATGGTTTTGCTCAATACCCAGCTAAATTATTTGTATTCGAACTTTTCTTGTTTATTCTTTACTAATTCTATTGAGTCTTTTCCGTTGTCGTCCTTCTACGTTATTGCCTATGTCAATATTAAAGCCATTTGGCCATCTTGAGTAGCCACTTTATTACGTGTAAGAGTACCGTATCACACATCACATTTTGAAATAATTAATTTGTCTTGTATACTTTTATTCAAAACCTCTTGAATTGCTTTTTTCATTGTTCATGTATTGTCCATTGCGTATGTGAAAACTGCAGTATTGGTGTTTTGTACCTATTGGCCAATTCGTGCTGAACTTCCTATTGTGAATAAAAAAATTCAGGAACTTCCATCATTGTATTAGCGTAACGTTTCGCTCTTCATAAGAATTGAGTTTTAGGCATGTTAATTAATGTTCCACGAGAAGGAATTGACGTATTCCTTTGTAATTCGAAGAATAGCCGTTTCATGATGACTTTTATTATGTTTGTTCCCATGATTCGCCAGTCCTTACCTTTCTTTAGTTTTGCTTGGATCGCGTGACGGGATGACTTGAACCTTCATTTACTTCTTTTTTGTCCCAATAGATGGCTCAAGTGTGACTGACCAGGTGCATTGCATGTTTAAAGTCCTTTCCTTGAGCGCCTCTTTGTTAGTTGTTGATGATTCTATCAGAAGTTTGCCTCGCACAGGTTTCATTTGTTTTCCAAAGTTATTGGGTTGTAAATAGGTGTTACAGGCTTTAAACTAATTAGAAAGTTTGATTCTTATAAATTTGTTTTAACCTGTCAAGGAAGGTGAATTCAATTTCAGAAACACGAAACCTGCGATGACCCACGCGAGTATGAAAATATTGACACTCCAGAAACCTAGAGTGTGACAAAGAAAGAATTCCCACAGGGCAGTCGGAGTCAGAGGAAGAGGTAGCTCAGGTTCGAAGCATGGTGTTAGGGAAGGATGGCGCGAATAAATAATAGTAGTAATGATAAAAAAGACGATAATGATATTAATAATAATAAAATGTACTGTAAAACACACTTTTACAGAATATGACAGAATAGAGGTTATAATACAAACACACATACATCTCGGAATATGAAAGACTTAATGGCATACACTTAGGTTTCTTTGGGAAATATCAGTTGAAAACGACGCCCATACTTAACTGCATGGAATACAACGTTTATTTGACGCTTATTGTTGTTCTGTCAGGGCAGATCTATCCGTGCCCTGAAGGGGGGCTGCCCTTGAAACTGCCAACCATTTTCATGTGAAACCTTACCATTCTGGATTCATCTTCATCCTTTTTACTTGCCCCTTGAAGCCCACATTCTCCACATCATATGAATTTTGGATTGCTTTTTCTGTTTGTGTGTGTTTCCATTCATGGCCATTACATTTTTTGTAATTTCTGTCTCAGCAGCAGGAATATTTTGCAGCGGTGCGATTTACAATTCGTTTGTCACTGCGGGCAGCTAAGAGGTGGAGTGTGAGTTGTGCCACACCACATGCAAATACTGATGCGAATGCCGGACCAGATGGGGTCGAAACAGTGTAGATCGAGGGAGTACAGTTCTGTTCATTAGTGCTCCACGTGATCACGTAAACAAATAAAGCCACACTGCACCCCCTGTCGAGGATAGGAATTAGTGTAACCGTATCTTCACTACACTGTATGCTCCATGGCGTGGACGGGAAGAACTTTTTAAAATTATCTGTACCCTGTAACCTGATAGATTTGCACTGTCGCCATATTTTTTACTGTTGCAATTAAATTAAATTTTATACAGAGCTCTCGCACTTATTTGTAGTCCTTTCGAATAACGTGTGGAGACTCGTAAGTTTTAGTTTATTAGTTGATGACATGATTAATTATACAGTTATACTTGCACATTGTGCCAGTGTAAAGGTTTGCGTGGTATTAACACCAGTATCATCATCATCATCATCCTTGTTACTTCGAGAATGACATGATATCTTCTGACGCAGAATATAGAATTTATTCCTAAAATGCTGCCGCAAGTTCGGTATTTTATGTTTTTATTTAAATGTTAATTCCCTGCTTTTGTTTTGACAAGCAGAGCCGTTGGGTTAACCGGATTTAATGGAAACCAAATTAGTGGTTTCTGAGATGAAATATACGGCAGGAACAAGTAGTGCGTCATTTTGTGCACTTTGTTTATAAAACCGCGTAAACGTGAAACCAGTGATGTATATCGAACCACTCCATGGACACAATGTGGGTTCAGTGATTTAAAATACGACTTGTAACGTGAAGTTTGTGAGAAGAAGTGATCACGAAGAATCACGATCAAGTCCTAGTTAAAACCTAACTAACTAATTCCATCGGGCAGATTCGGTATTGAAAAGCTAACAGGTTCTGAGCTAGACAAGAAATTTTCCCCATTTTATGGAACCCGTAAGTTCACTCCCGCATTCACAAGCCCCGCCACCTGTCCCTTTTAAGCCCAAATATCTTCCTCAGCACGGTGTTCTCAGCCACTCTCATCCTGTGTTCCTCCATCTAGGTGAGAGACGAAATTTCTTGTGAAATCGTATTTACTCGTATATGTGACTTCATTTGGTCCGTGCTGTCAAGTTTGTCTCAACCCAATTTCTCTGAAGTTCTGAACTCGCTGTACGTAGATGCCTTTTGACTACTTTTGTCACGTAGGTCGGTGAAGGGGTTTAAATTATCGGGTAGACTGCTATTAAACACATCTACTGAATTAAAATACTGTTTGGAATAATGTTGTTGCATTCATGACAAATAGAAAATGAGTTTAAAAGACATTGGATAGGTCAAGTAAAACAGACAGACTCCGCCTCTCTTAAACTCATAACTCTTTGTGATTGGAAATTAAAATGCAGGTGTTTTTACAGGCTGGAATTATTATTGATAACTACATTCGTCACGCAATACTGGAATTGAATTTAGGACGAAGGCAAGACCCGTGACATTTGTTGATAAATACATGGTTTGTAAAAATAATTCCAGGTTGTGGGGTGTACGTTTCGTGTTTTGGTTCCAAAAGTATGGACACGAAGCCTGAACAACTGTTTCCATGCCATGATCGAGACAATGTATTGCATTTTGATGGGAAGTACACGCAATTTAAATTATGCAAGTTGTTAACCACAAGTGTAAGTTCACTAGAGCACTATTCCTTATGAAGGCATTCAGCAACACTGATTATGCATACTTTACGTAGGCTCTGTGTGTCGTATAATAATTTCTTTCTTATTCAAGAATGTCAAACGAAATAAAGTTATACGTATGTAAAACCTAAGTATTTTTTCTAGGCCCTAAGTTCTTCCCAGCTCCCACACACACACACACACACACGCACACGCGCGTACACCCGCACACGCACGCACGCACACATCTGATATACCGTGGGGGTTGTTTTATGTCCACATATTTTAATCTCGTGCTCGATCACGTGTAATGTGTTGAAGTAAATACTTCCATGGAACCGATTTCTTCGTTAAGAAGTTAGTAGTCGCTCAGCTAATGGAGTGTTTACCGCCTTGTGTGAAAGTTTTACTTCCATTACTGTGTTCAAAAAAGCGCACCGGTAGACCCTATCCCAATTCACTTAAATAAAGTTCAAACCCACACTGTTTATTCTCACGTTATCCTTTTCAATATCATCTTTCCATCATCACTTAGGTCCCCCAGATTGTGTGTTGTTCTCAGGATGCATTGCTAAACTATGAAATCTGGTTTAAGTAAGGTAAGGTAAGGTAAATTAAAATAAAGTGAATTTGTCCGTGTCCACGCCACGAAGGCTTATGGGGAGAATAGAAGTACTTCCCCTCATTACTAATCTCGGTACTATGTGTAGGTGAATGGTCAACCTCACGCCCCGGCCACTTTACATCCGAGAAAGAACCCTGGTACCAATAGATTAGGAGGTGGGATGGGCCACAACACCGGTGTGGACGGTTTTGAAAAAAAATATCTCTTGCCTAGCCGGGATGCGAACTCGGACCGTCCAGCCCAACCATTTTATGATAGTAGGATATTTTAGATGACATTCGAAAGAAATATTTGTATGTTTTTCTGTAAGGCCCGTTCCGACTCGTGCTGTAAGCAGCAAGTTTTAATACACTTCATCCTTCTGTGTTTGTGTATTCCGTGCACCTTTGGAGTTCAGGCTTTTCCGCTAATGTCACTACTGCCAAACGTTAAAGCGTCGTTGTCACTCATCTGAATCTGGCTGTACTAAAGTTTTCTTGTGCTCGTTGTACTTTACACACGAAACGGTATTTAAAGATTTTAAAATCTCTAAACGCTCACACTGAAATTCTGGGTCAACTGTTTAATAAATTGCCTTGGTCTGGCAGAAAAAAAAAGTGTATAGTGACCATTACAAGCAGACACTCCCAGTGGAAAAGTGGGACATTTTTAAAAGCTGGGATTAGGCCGAGATCAAAGAACCCTTCCTACTACCATCTGGAGGTGCATGTTTTGTCTACAGGGTCGTATCTCCTATCAAGAAAAGTTTCCAATACGGAAAGAATAACAAACAGGACAGCATTAGTTGCCGATAACTTTCTTTGAACACCTTCTTTCAACCATTACTAATAAAGCGTTAAAATGATTGTTGAAAGGGACATACAGATAAGCCAACATCAAGAGCGAAATCTTATGTACTAAGATATGTTAGACATTGGATACCAGTAGAGAGAAGGACAAGACAAAAGTTTGCGCTGTGTAGGTCCGTAAGTCATGCTGACACCAGCGACATGAGACGGACCGGTAGTCAGCAAACCTTACGAATGTCGGCTTCAGAGTTTGCAGAAGGTGGGAGCACTGGTCATCAAAACACAAGCAACGACCGGTAACTGCTGCACTACATTTTGTTGGTTGGATTGAGTGAAGACTGCAGAAGACTTTCTTAAAACCAGTTTTGCTGCAAGCTGAGTTACGTGCATTCATTAATCCTAGTATTTTACCTCCTGTCCGGTGTTGTGTTCTTGTTTTTCAAATGAAGAAGAAACACGAAGAGAGATATTGTTTGACTCATCATCTGTGGACAAAACGAAATGAGTTACTAATATTCCAAGACCCAGTCAGCAATCATGACAGTAGTATTCCTATTGCAAGGTAATAGGAAGTCGGCGCATGAAATATTGGAAGCAGTTCATAAACTCTGACAAATTAATTGTAGGCTTACCTGTAATTAAATAACTTATTGCCTTTGTAGTATCTGATAACCGTAGGTGACTTGGTAAACCCTCACTTTTATGAAAACTGCAGTTCATTACCATTCAACTCTGTCCTGAGCCAGCTGAGTCCGGCCAACACTTTCCAATGACTGTCGCTTCCTCCGCGGTGTAAATGAAATCTCGCTCTTCTGGGATGTTGTGCAGGATAGATTGGTAGTTTTAGCTCTTGACACTGACTTCATGTGCAGTGGGATTCCTCCTAATCGCCATAAGAACAGGAGCCTTTTAAAACGACTTTTATGATTGTTGTTTTCGCGTGAAGCAATCGTCGCAATGTATTTGCTGTGCTCCGTACAGGATTCCTGAAGTTTCAGAGTCATTGTGTCACAGATGTAAGTGTCGGTTACACGCAGTTAGTTGCTCGCTTGTTCGTGCCGGTCTCTGTCCTTCAGGTAGGCGACGAAAAATACTACTAACTCCGTGTGTATTTTTACAGTAAGGGTTTATATGAAGTGTCGTCTGCGCCGTAAATCCACTCTGAGAATGCTCCAAGTTATTGAGAGGGAGGAGGTTAATTGGTTTAGTTAGTAATGCGTGTAAAATTTGTTGGGCGACGCTGTGCTCTGGATCAATTCTGTTATATAATTTGGGAGTTTTAATTTTTAAGTTTTAAGGAACTTAACTTGGCCAACTTACTGAGGGGTGACTTATAATGAGAATGTTTAATGATTTTCGAAGTTTTCCGAGTTGAAGTGACTGTATTAAGGGTGATGGCGGACAAAATACAGAGACCTGTGAGAGAGAAAATCAAACTGGGTCGGAAATAATGTACTAAATTTTGGTGAGGATTATTTTACACTTCACCAGGAAAATAACCGTGTTAAGGAATGAAGGGGAGTGAGTTGAGCAGGAAGAGTAGCGCGCATCAGTGAGATCAAAAGGAATACAGATATTTTTAAAAATAATTCTGAAATTTCTGATCCTATAACGGACATTTGTTACACCGAATGCTGTCAAAATGCTGAGTATGAAGGCACAATTACTTCGACCACACGGATTCATAATATATAATAATCCCTATAGGAGTTCATATGTATGCTTATAATTTGTTATATATAGACACTTGCGTATTAGTGCTTGAAGACAAATCTGTGGATGTACAAAGGTTCTAACGACTGAAGCTTGTATTGTTGGCCTGTGATATAACGAACAAACCAGGTGGTCTGGTGTATATACATGATTCAGCCCGCAAACCAGGAGTAGCTAATAAGTTTAGAGAGTTTTGGTCCCCGGCGCATAAGGTTTTACGGAAGTTGTCAGACTGGACGTACAGGGTTATCAGTATGGCTGGTAGGGAATTTGCAGTGACTGTAAATAGGAAGAAACCGTGTTTATATCCAGAGTCGTGGCAACCACGCACTCCAGTTAAAACAACTGTCCCGTAATACACAGTTGTCTGTTGCAAGAAGCCTACAGTCACAATTAGTTCAAGGGTAATTCCGACTACAGCTGATGCGACTCGTGGTCGACAGCTTGAGTTGCAGTCAGCGCCCCTGCATAGCTCGCAAGAACGGCGAGAGGAGGAAACGCCTTTGTTGCATGTTGATGTTCGTGGAGACCCCACATGGGCCCACACCCTACTTTAGTTCGAGCCCCAGCTACTTATGATATGCCAATTACATGGCAGAGAGCGAGAGAAATAGCATGAGGATTAAGAGAACAAATTATTCTCGAAGGGAATGAAGACAGTCCAGGAGGTGAAAACGAGGATATGACCGTAGACGGGCATGAGAAAAAAATGGGGATGCCTGAATAATAGGTGTTATGACGGAACAAATGGGGTCCTAACTAACTAACTAACTGACTGACTGGCTGACTGGCTGGCTGGCTGAAAAACAAACAAACTATATATATATATATATGTAAAGCTCCGTGAGAAGTTGCTAGTCTCCCTTCGGGCGCCACCCCAGGTGGCGGATGGGGGAACGCTCACCTGATATGGTGGGTAACGAGGAAATAAAATACCCGGGGTGGACCAAAACTAGCACTGTTGGCCGGCAGTTTGATATTGATTTATCATTGTCTAGAGGAAGGAACCTTGACCAAAAATCACCTGTCCTCCAGATTGGGGATTGATGCAGCTGGCCAGTTCCTCGCTCATCACTAAAAAACAAGAAATGCTAAAAAACCAAACACCAAGCATCGGAAATCAGAAGGAGATAGACGACTCAAGCTAAGAAACAGGACTTTGAAATTTGGTACATGGAATGTTCAAGGCTACAGAAATAAAATGCAGGAAATAATAAGAGAAATAAATGTAATGAATATGGATGTGGTAGTTTTAACAGAAACAAAAATGAAGGGAACAGGAAGTGAAACATTGGGAAATTGTATGCACCTTTTTAGCGGGGTGAAGAAATATGAAAGGGCTAACTTAAATGAAGAAATAGTAAAATCTGGTTGTGGAAGACAACTTATACTAATGGGAGATATGAATGGGAAAACAGGAAGAAAAAGTGGAGACACAGTAGTAGGAAATTTTGGAGAAGACAGGGTCAACGATGACGGTGAAAGATTAATTTAATTATGCACACAAACATCATTGAAAATATGGAATGTGTTCTTTAATCATAAAATATAAATAATTATACATGGGAGCAACATACAAAAAATTTGAAATCTATTATAATAACATAATAACAAAGCAAGATTTAAAACTGAAAATACAGAATGTTAGAGCCTATAGAGGACCAAATTGTGGGACGGATAACAAAATATTAGTAACCAAAATTTTGTTTTCCTATATGTACACAACTAAAGACAAATACGAAGAGAAGAATGAGAATATTGCAACAATGGTGGATAAGAAAAGGAAATATAATGTTGAAAGTTTACAAATGAAAGTACAAAATTTTTATATCAACAGAGACTAAATAATAAACTAAATCGGAATGAATTTACAGATACAGAAGAGATGTACAACTACTTAAAAAATTGTATTCAAGAAGCAGCAAAGGAAGCACTGGGAGAAAAAGAGGTTAGCAAAGGAAGGAAAATTTTTGTTGGGATGCAGAAATGGAAAAAGAAAGACAAAATAAGAAAAAAATATTTTTGAAATGACTTAGTACAAAGGATTATAATGACAAACTACAACACAAAAAGACACAAGCAAAAATAAGAAGAATGGTAACTAACCACAGAACGAATTTTGGGACAAGAAATGTTTGGAAATGCAGTCATATTTAGGCAGCAAATAGAGCTCGGAGTCTTGGAAATTTATTAAAAATGTGCGTTTATCAAATAGTGGTAAGAGCTAACTTTACTTAATAAGTGCAGATACATGGGAAAAATACCATTACAAATTTTTAGTAGAGGATCGTAAAGAATTTTTAGGAAAAATGAAAGGTTATTGCAAAAAGGTATAAGTAATGTTATTGAAATTGATAGCAATACAGTGAAGCCTACAATAATGAGAATGAAGACCGGGAGAGCTGCAGGCCCAGGAGATATCCCTATGGAGTTGATAAAGAGTGGCGGCCAGTAGTTATTGGAAATGATTACCATATTGCTTAATACGATTATAAATGAAGAGAAAGTACCGGAAGAAAAGAGCTAAGAAGAAATGTGAAAATTGTAGAGGAATGTCATTAACAAGCACATTTAGCAGAACTTATGGGCGCATATTAGCTAAATTGGTAGAATTAGAATATAAGAGTATGGAGATGGAAGAACAATCAGGTTTTCGAACTGGAAGGTCTTGTGTAGATAACATTCTTCGCATAACACAAATGATAGGAAAAAAATAAAAAAGAAAGCCACTAACAGGGAGTTACATCTATTATTTATTGATTTAACAAAGGCATATGACAGCGTACCATTAAATAAATTATGGGAAACCCTAGATAGATAAACTGTTAATACAAGATTAATAGAAGCAATAAAATCATTATATAAAGGATCTAGCTCAAAAATAAAAATTGGAAACCTAATTACAAAAGGCTTAAACGTTACCAATGGATTAAGATAAGGTTGCAGTTTCTCGCCAACTTTATTCATAATATACCTAGAACGAGTGTTAAGGAGCTGGAAAAGGAAATGCCAACCAATGGGTGTACGAATTCAAAACACATATGTATACTCACTCAGTTTTGCAGGTGACCAGGTATTATTAGCACAAGATCATGACGACGTGGAGTATATGGCAAGAAAACTAAAGGAAGAATATGAAAAATGGCGACATGTCATAAATTTAAAATAAAACCAAATATGTAACTTTGCAGTTTTTCTGTAATTTACCCCTGGACAGTTAAGTCAGCACGTGAATAAATTAAATTGATGTGTTTTCGCTGAGCTCACAGCGCTCTAGATTATTTGTACAGGCTACGCGCCTTGAAACTGATCAAGCACTTCTTAGTAAATATTCTGGTAAAAACTTTCTAGTTCTGTGGCGTCAGTTAAGTATTACTGCTTTGTGCATAGAACATATATAGACCAGGGCGAAGATGGATAATTTTCAAAGTGTCTGATATGTTTTTGGGATAATAATCCTTGTGGATGATATCGTTGTGGATTATAGGATATAGCTATAGCGATGATTAGGGTACATACTTGGGAAAGGATCATAAGAATTGGTTACACTAATAGGCTATCACGTCGTAGAGCCCTAAAGACCACGGATGATAATGTATGCGTCTGTGTTCACAGCAGCTACCAACTCTATCGTATACCGTTGTAATTTAGATGCCATAAGGTATAGTACAGTAGGGTTCAAGTCCTGAGCACAGTCCTGGTGGACATCGTACTTTCTTTCATCATGTTAATTAGAATATCTGTTGTAGACGGCTATCAGAGAAAGGACAGACCTGCAGGTATGGACTGCGGAGGGCGCAGTCAAAGGCAAAAAGGAGAAGACTTCCTGGCCTTTGTCTGCTGGCAAGTGTTCAGAAAGTTAAGGAGGAAGAATCTTCTGTGAGAAACATTATACTTGACAGCTAGTGAACTCATAAATCCTGAGGGGTGGATCAACTGAGTTCATGTGATGAAAAGAATATTAACTGGGGCGTCTGAAATTGAGTTAGAGATTCCCGGCGCGTGGTTAGTTGACCAGTCAGGTTAAAGGAATTAAAAAAATGATTGAATTCGGCCCTGTAGGATTCTCCTTCCTATTTGCATTTTAACCAGTAGGGTCACATTTGAGTTCAGTAGAGGAGTAATTTTGTTTAGAACTAGGGAGATGTAGGTGAACGTAGAGCTCTCTCCGGTTTGGTATCGGAAGAGTCTGGACCCGTATTTTTTGTACTCCGTGATTTTCGGACACAGTACAACTATACTACGAGGGTTATCCAGAAAGTAAGTTCCGATGAGCTATTAAGAAAAAAACAAGAATATATTACGAACAATGTATATTGCCATTTGATGTACATACCGTACACTACTTTTCGACATAGTTTCCACCATTGTTGAGGCACTTGTCATAGCGTTGAACCAGTTTTTGTATCCCTTCATCGTAGAATGATGCCGCCTGCGATGCAAAGCAAGTGGTAACGGCTTCTTTGACCTCAGACACAATTTTATGAAGAAGTGACCGTGAAAGTTGAGGAAAATGTAGGGAAAGTGGCGTAATGGTGAATAATCTGTTCTCCCTAATCTTCTCTTCAACTGCACGCACCAAATCTTCATTCACCACAGACGGTCGGCCGCTCCGCTTATCATCATGCACATTTTCGCGTCCTTCATTAAACAGTCGCACCCATCTCCGTACCATTGAACTACTCATAGCATGTTCTCCACACACGTCACAAAGTTGACGATGAATTTCAGCCGGTATTATGTTCTTTGCATTCAAGAAACGGACTACAGACCGCATTTCACATGCGGCGGGATTCTCAATTTTCTTAAACATTATAAACACACTGCACGATGCGTAAACACTGTTCGAATGTCTGCAAATTCCGTCCGTGCCTTGCCACAGAATCAACAAACTCAGTACCCATGCGCACCACCGTGACCGCAGCGCTGCAGAGGCAATATTCGCAAACGAAACTTATTTTTTTGGATAACCCTTGTATAATTAGAGAGTACCACGAGAAAAAGTGTAGGACGTGATAGCGGAAAGTGATTGTATGCATACCAGACTGCGATTCGTCACAATTATATAGGCTTATATATCTCATTATGCCTTTGTGAAAACCAGATCTTATTTTTTCAAAGTGCCAAGTTCAGGATAAACTTTCGGCAGTGAACTGTGCTGATGATTAAAATATTGTATTTCATGGTAAAAAAATCAAGAAAGAAATTAAGGTATTGTTTGATTTCTGGGTTCAGCATAGAGGTCTCGAAGGGCAACCCGTTTACTTAGCACACGTTAACATTCCTTGACGACAAGACCTGCGGAGACTGTGTAGAAAAACTTAACCGCACCTGCAAATTCCGTCACCTGCAGTAAACATTTCCGTTAATGTCTACGTGCCCTGTGAAGTGCAGTGTTTGCTGGCGCCCAATTGTCAACCAACCCATAACCTCAACTAGGGTGTGATATATGCAGAAGGCTTATCGTCGTTAACGCATCCAGGACAGGTAGTAAGCACCGTCCAGCGCAAGAACAGCTAATTTCACAGATTGGTGAGTTAAGGGAGGGAGACATTCGCGACGTCTGACGCCGTGAAAGACGGTAGTAATTCTCATAAGTATACAGCTTCGTGCCTCGCTCTTGTAAGGCACTGGTTATGTAATGTTGCAAGTGTGCATGCTTCCACTTGTTAAGTTTATCAACTATTAATTTTTCAGTACGAAAGTTTACAGTAATTCTCTTATTTGATGAATATAATCCCTTTATGTCTGAATTTAGTCTCACGTAGTGCAGTAAGTACATGAATGCCAAAGTGCGAGAGAACGCGTCTAGGGCTTTTGTACAGCTACCATACTTTTCTGCTACACCGCAGAATTGAAAATCAAAATTACTGGAGCCTGAATGGTTAGTTGACACAGTCTTTAGTGTTTGGTTTAGCACTCTGTCTTAAGCTAAACTTTAAATTCTGATTAGCTGTGCCAAAGGTGGATGTAAAATGGAAATATGACATCTCAAAAACTTAATCGTGAATGTATTTCTGGGAAGTGTGTGTAGTACTAACTGCAGCAGTCAGACAAAAACTGTGGAGATTCGGATTATTAAGTGGCTTCTGACTTGTAAAATTAAGGGCCATCCTGGGGGTGAAAAATTTAGAACACGCTGCGTTGTGCTGTGGTGCAACTGCTGTAACGCCACACTACAACACTGATATCAAACATAAATTAAATGGTCTTTCATCTTGGGTTGACACGTCTCGTTTTGAAACTCCACGCTGCCGGCTGAAAGCTTACAGCCTGAAACGTCCTGTTGTGAGAATAAATACGGCCGTAATTAAAGTTTACAATTTCTGTTGAAGAACTTCGTGATGTCGCGAATGTTTAAATATACTGTAAATGCTAAGTCTGTACACTGTAAATAACTTGCTGCCTTTAGATTATCACCTGCAGCTAATGAAAGTTTGTATTGACATTGTTTTCTTTTTTATGACCTTCAAACACAAACTCCTACCCGGGCAGGTGTAGGTGTATTGTTACCTAATTACTGTAGGTGTATTGTTACCTAATTATTGTAGGTGTATTTTTAACTAATTACTGTAGGTTATTGTTATCTAATTACTGTAGGTTATTGTTACCTAATTACTGTAGGTGTATTGTTACCTAATTATTGTAGGTTATTTTTAACTAACTACTGTAGGTTATTGTTACCTAATTACTGTAGGTTATTGTTACCTAATTACTGTAGGTTATTGTTACCAATTACTGTAGGTGTATTGTTACCCAATTACTGTAGGTTTATTGTTACCTAATTACTGTAGATGTATTGTTACCTAATTACTGTAGGTGTATTGTTACCTAATTACTGTAGGTTATTGTTACCTAATTACTGTAGGTTATTGTTACCTAATTACTGTAGGTTATTGTTACCTAATTACTCTAGGTTATTGTTACCTAATTACTGTAGGTTATTGTTACCTAATTACTGTAGGTTATTGTTACCTAATTACTGTAGGTGTATTGTTACCTAATTACTGTAGGTTATTGTTACCTAATTATTGTAGGTGTACGTATTGTTACCTAATTACTCATGTTATGGGACCATCGTAACATTAAAGCCTGTTATTTAGATATCTGAATAAATAACAAAATTTTTATGTATGTGTCGACTTCCATACCTGCGGTCCATTCTGTTTGATCTCCCACGCCAATGTACAATCATTGATAACACTTTAGATACTTTGTTTATATTCGTACGGTATGTTTGTTCTGTCCGCTCACTTTAAGTACGTCTGTGAGGACAAAAGAACTGTTTTTTTGGAGGCTGACTCTATGCCTACTAAAAGCACGTAGGTATTTGCTTTTTGTTACTCAAATTGGAAACCTCTGTTTAAGTAGCCGTCTCTATTTTCCTTCCATATTCAGAATAGGCCGGATATTTCCGATACAGGCGGTCCTCGACTTTCGGACATTCGACCTTCTTACAGCCCGTACTTTAGTACACTGTAAATTCTCACTCCAGATTCATTTTTTATAGGCCGAATTCGGCCTTGTGTACACAACTGATGAAAAAAATTTCGAGCTATCGCACAGTGGCGTTACAAAACTGAGTCCCGAATTGTATTTTGTGTCTACCAAATGCCAGAAAAATCGATCCCATTGGCCGCGCGGGCTAAAGCGTTGGTCTACAGCCGATCGTCGCTTGCATATTCAGAATCGAGGCTATAAATTTCCGATATCATTGTCCTGCTTCACGTGAACATAAACAGTTCTGTATTCAGTGTGTTTTGATATTGGCTTTCTGAATTAGTAAAGTTTTTAGACGGGATTTTTAATATTCTATTACGCCGTGCTTGTGGTAAGCCCATGCCGACGGTGTTATATTTCTGAGCTGCACATTCTAGCCAGTTCGTCGATGTCGGATTTCTGGCAGAATTTGTGTGACTTACAAAGTGTGTACTGAGGTCTACCTAGAATTCTGTGCTCTATACAATGAACATGAAGTTTATTGTCTATAACAATTTAAAAATAACGTTTTCTATTATACAATTTGAAGCCATTGTTATATACCCGATGCCTGGATTTATAGTCGACAATTCTCATATGGAAACACAGTCTAGTACGATAGGTCTGAAGGCAATCAATATCCATGAAATTAATATCGGCAATGAACTGTGTATTGAAATACACATTCCTTTTTGGTTTTATCTCAGTAATTAACTAACCTGATGCACCAAATTTTTGTTTTACAATAAGTTTAGTTCATGCCTCTACATGTTTCGAGTACATGTGCCTCTGGTATCATCACACCTATAAGTGTGATGATACCAGAGGCTGTGTAATGCAATTTTGACCTCCTGATGATGAGCACATGTGCTCGAAACATATAGAGGCATGAAAATATTGTAACTTATTGTAAAACAAAAATTTTGTGCATCAATTTGGTTAATTACTGAGATAAATATACTGAGATGCTGGTCAGCAAAACGTCAAAATTCCTTTTTGGCGTTACAAAATAAATCTCCGCCAGTATTGATGATGCTGCTCTGAGCATTTTGTACCTAGGTATTTGAAAACAAGGTTAAAATTTTCTACCCATAATGCGGTATACAAAATTATCAGGGACCTTTTTTTTTAAAGTTTAAGTTCATTAATGTCTGGGTTTTGTTGTAATGCTGAATACTTTAATTTCAAGGCGAAGTTTAATGGAAGTATACCCTGTAGAATTTAACAGCCACACGTGCTCACGGACATACTTGACCTCCAGAAATGGCCTTCCTTTTTTGTTGAATTTATGAATCAATTCTCAAACGTATTGCAATTATTTTATGTAAGATTGAACTTGTGAAATCCAATTTCACTGTCTGTGACTGTATACAACCCTTAAACAAGACGGGCGATATACTGTAACGTAACATTGAAGCGCATTCCTGGAACCATTGTTGCAGTATAAAAGCCACAACTGTTTCATATTCCGTGAGTGGGTGTTTCTAACCTTTCATATCCAGCGTGAAATGCTCATGCGTGATATTGTCATCTGTGGATTCTCCGGCCCGACTACATTTTTCTACATTATCTCATCAATGGCACGATTTTCGAAACAAAGTTACCGTACATAAAATATGTGTTTTGAGTTTTTCTGCAAATTATATCCGCAACATTTCTCATTCTAAGAATAAATGTGAAAGATATGATCCAAAATGCATATTGATCATGTGATGTACCCATTATTCTTGTCCTATTTTAATAAAACTTGAATTTTCGTGACACATTTTCAGAAATACTCAAGGTTTCATGAATATCGATCCAGTGGTAGCCGAGTAGTTCCAGGCGGACATACAGACATGATGAAGATACTAGTAGATTTTTGCAAATTTCCGAACGCGCTTAAAAAGCTGTATGAAAGGATGTAGTCGCCTTTCATCATTTCCAGTTGTATCTTCCAATTCTAGAAATTACAAAACGACATAACGCTTCTCTAAAGTTCAAGCGTATGCGTGCCTTAGAAGCCTTTCCGAAACGACGTTTTCTCACAACGGCATATTCTGCAATTCAAGGTTCCAAATTTGTCATACCACATTCTGTGACTTGTTGCTTTCATATTATTGTTGCTTTCATATTAATATACAATTTTGTCTGTGGCTGCCAAGTCTCATGTTCCTGAACGGACTTATTCATAAGAAGATATACAGTGCTAACGTCAAAACATATTAGAAAAACCAATATAAAAACCAGTAGATTATTATATTACTTGATTTGTGTTGCTGTTCCTGTCTTTCAATTCAGAAGAAACATGAAGAAGGACACTGATTGACTTATCATCTGCGGATCTTAAAGAAATACCTGGTGTTAAAAAACAAAGGTCGAAACCTGAAAATGGAAAACATTTGCAACTGTCGAAAAATGATCATGAGTCTACAGAAATGATAAGGGTAAGACGTTTATTTTGAAAAATACTGATTTTTCATGACAAGTGAAGGTCCATACAGAACTGTACCTTAATTGTTTCTAATATAATGGAGAATATCTCGTATGAAGGAGGGAGATTTATTTGCCTGTTGACAGTAATATACAGCTGAAATCTGTACTGAAGCAGCCTTCTGGTCCACACCCTGACATTCTTCTTCTTAAGTTGCTTTGTCACGTTACATTATCCTATACTTATTCGTCTCTCAAGACCGCTTCTTCGTCAGATACTTCCACTAAGATTTTTGTATTAGTTTCTGTTTTCCCCTTACCTGGTACGTCTCACTCATAATGTACTGTCATTAATCTAAAATCTGACTGTGTTTTGTAACCCAGCCCTCCTGCACAATCTAATAATTGGTGAGTTGGTCAGGAAATTCCTCGCATTCTATAGAAACCTCATGTTCATAACCGTATTCATAAGACCCCGCCTTTTGTCCTTATCCGTAGCCACATATATTTATTCCACACCTTCCTATGATATTATTTACACATCCATTTTAACCTTAATAAATAGTACTTATAATGCAGCTCCTAGTTATTCAGTGTTCTATATCACCCTGTGTTAAATCAGTCACACAAAACATAACTTAGGCATTGTCAGAAATGTTGATGCAGAGAAATAGTGTGACAGAATTTAACATGGTGCACAATTGGTAAGCCCATAAGTTACAGTACGTCATTCTTTCCCTCACAATTGTAAGTGGGTGTGCAACAAAGAATTAAATACAACAATTTTGTTTCTTGTAAATTCAATTATAAAACATGTGTTCATGCATTGCTGTCTGTACACTTGTATGATGTATCGATTACAGATATAATTCATGTCCTCCCTACATCAGACAATGCGTACTTGTTTGGGCGATGAGTAATTAATTTTTTGATTTTAACAAGGATTAATTCTCTTGTTCAGTTGTAAATATAAAGTGTTGATATGTCGATGTGGAAGTTTGGGAAGTTGTATTGAAGGGAACGTGGTAGATAATTTGGCTGTGTTATGAGTGTTGTTATTATCTACAGAGCTCATATTGTTTCCTAAGAATGTATTCGGGATGTGCAGAATTCATTACGTCATGCCACTTCATTAGTTGCACTGATAACAAAAAGAGTTGTACACTATTGGCCACCGATTTCTTAGAATATCTAACGTGATGACTGCAACTGATAACATCAGATGTTGCCGTAGGTGATTTACTGTGCTTCTGAGTTACTGAAATGTGTGTCGTTATTTTGTAAATTTACCATCAAAAGTGATCATAATAATAGACCTATAGTTATAATTTGAATGGCGGAGTGTCGTGACGTAACGTGTGTTGTGGCTAGACGTCGAGTGTCCGCGTGGTACCTGAAACTGTCCCGATTTGTTTGTATTTCAGGAATTAGGATTTGGGTATTAGTGCTACATTCTGACTGCCTGGTATGACTGCGCACGTTTGTATATTATTTATTAGAATTAAACCTACAACTTTTATAAAAGTGTAGAAGTAAGCATTTAGAATTAACTTTTAAAAAATGTCGGTTCCTACTCTGTTACGAGACTGATGTGCCGGCAGATCATAGATGTCGGTTATGACTTTTTCCGTCAGTTATTTGTAACTTTGGACTCTCTGCTTTGGACATTTTTATTGTTCAAGTGTGACTAAGCCACCAAGTATCAGAAACCAATCATTAGCATTTAGTAGCGGAACGTTAATTTCACGCAACATCAGGCCTACTGTTTCTAATTAAAGTTGAGGTGTTATATGAACTTTTGTAGAGGCATGTCTGTGGTCCCTTTCCGTTACCGATTATTCGAATAGATTCTTTTACTGACCTCGAAATTACTTCCGAACGATTTTTAAATATTTTTTACTTTTTAAATTTGACAATAAAATTAGAATGTTATTAACACGTGACAAGTATAACGGGCAGATTTATGTACATGTTGGATAATATATCGCTCAGCTCTTAATTAGAGTGAGAAATGTTTTAGATGTGTTTGTAGAGAAAATCAAAATACCTCTTTTTTCAATATATTTCGGAAAATTGTGTCGTGTATGAGTTAAGATGGAAAGAAGTTGTTTGGCCGGGGAGTTCAGAGATGACAATGGCGCGTGTGCTGTACAGCCGGATAAGTAAGGCATTAATACGAAAACGAAAAGTCGTAAATGTTAATTCTTAGTATTTTCACAGCAGCATTTGTTACTCGAACACCTCTCAGTATATTAAATGTCTTGTTAAATTTATCCGCAAGAACCGTGCGTACGAGTAATGGAGGTCTTTGTTGCTTTCTGCAACATATGGATACGTGTGCGATGGTGAATAAAAATAGACAGTTACGTAATATTTCGTAGCTGACAACTAATTGTTGCTTAATAATTTGTGGGGAAAGTTTTATTGATATGCCAACATTGTTCAGAATATTCTGTGGGCCATATTTCTGGCATATGACTGAGAATGTTTGACTGACTTTTATGTAACTGTTTAGAATTGCATGAAGTGACGTGTTTATACAAGATGCAAATGTTCAGAGACTGAAATGTGATATCCTGGATGTGTAAAAATTGTTATTTTTATGCATTCATTATTACTGATAGTCCAGGAAACACAGGTCTCTTTCAGGTATAATCTATTAATAACAGACCCTAAGGAAGACAGTTACTATAAACTGTCTGAAGAAGCCAGTGCTGTGACAGCCCCTCTCCAAACTGGCAATATACAAATATGGTCAACATAAAAAAAATGCACGAATGCAGCCTGTGCTACATCGATGTGATCTCAACTCTGCTAAATGAAACACATTCTCTTTAAATCAGATATTTGTGTGACCGTGCATCATTGATACAATAAAATAAACAGCCATCTAGATGCAACAATAACAAATTTTATTGATAATTACAATCAGCTCGACATGTTTCGAGTGATAATTTCGCCCATCTTCAGGAGCAATAGACTGTGTTTACAGCTTATGGTATAATGCACCGGTGGTGCTGCCTGCTGGTGACAAGGATGAGGTGGACTGTAATTATCAATAAAATTTATTGTTGCATCTAGTTGGCTGCTTTTATTATTATTATTATTATTATTATTACATTTTTTTAGTTATTACGGCGTTACGTCTTCTGTTTTTGGAGACAATTGACCATCTCATGCTGCTTCTAATTCCGTTGAAGTAGGCTTATAGCTTATAAAGGCAAATGCTTCATAGAACATAAATGAAACTAATCACATTACGTGTTACGTTTTAGGAAATATGAATATAGTCCTTCATTTTAAGAAGGTACGTCTCACCACGTCATGACGCTCCTCAGGTTGGATGGAGAAACGGCCTCCAGTATGGTGGGTAGGTGCGAATATTTTGAATAAGCAGTCGCGAACATCCGACAAGGTTTAGTCCTCCAGCTTGGGGTTTGTGTGAGGTGCTAAGAACTGCTCACCGTAGAACTGGCTTTGATACGAAGCGTTACAATAGTTTCGGCCTTGGGCTGGTTTGGTACAAACTAAGCTCTGGAAAAGGAACACGAAATTTGGTACGTGTTAAGTGAGTAACCATTAAGAGCCAGGGTCGCTTACGAGAGTAGCCAGATAATAAAAGCGATGCAGAGTTAGATTTATTGCATGTACAGGAGGTTGGGTGAGAAAATGTGGCACTATAAGAGCAGAGGGGTTATATTTTTTCTATGGAACAGGGCACGAAAAAATCAGTGGGGTTCAGGTTATTTGGTAAAACAGAATAGATCGACATTTAAGAGAGTAGTGTTTTTTAGTGTTAGGATGTTATATATCGTTTTGATAGGTCGCTGGTTTAATATAATTCTTTTGAATAAGCATGCTACAACTGAGGAGAAGAGTGGTTATATTTGAAGATTGTTGCCATGACCTGTGGGAATGCCTAGACTTAAGAATTCTGGTAGAAGAGTCATTTAATTTTCACTGTTCACCAATTTTGTTGAGAATATTCCTTTAATGCGATCTTGCATTCTTCGAGATTTTACGAAGCTCTTTGACAGCAATGGTTACAGAGGCTGCATAAGAGTTAAGAAAGTAGTTGAAATGTTGCTGATTTACCTCTAAACTTCTTGCAGAATACTTTGTGTTGTTATTTTGTTTGTTATGATGTAACCAGAAAGAACTGTGTGAAGTACCGATATTTGCGAAAGAGCAATTTGTCAAAAACTAAAATAGGGAAAAATTTTGTCTATCAGTAAATAATTCTTTTTTGGTAATAAGTACTGCTTTTCGCGAGGGAAATTGACGTTATGTTCGACGACGTGTTATGACCTGCGGCTTGTTTTCTGGTAGTGACAACGAACGTGGAATGGGAGGAAAACAGTATTATCTTGAAAAGACAAGTCGTGTTACAGCCTTCGGTCCGGACACTCATCCATCCTGCCTGCACTTAACTTCCAACCAGCAGCAACTCCAGAACCAGACGGCCTATGTGGTAACCAACGCTATCGTCGTGAGCTCCTGATGATGGGCATAATGGTGCCCGAAACATGTTGTACCTAACATAAGCATAATAAAGTAATAAGTGGCATCTAGTTGGATTTTATTCTTCATTTATCCTTAAAATTAAATTTATGCACCTATCATCTAATTTACAATGTTCATTTTACAAGTTATTTAGTACCTTGATGCTCTTTTTGTATCCTCCACTAGACCCACACGTCCGATTTACCTCACAAAATTTCAGAGAACAATAAAGAAGTATACTACGCTTCGTTACACACTCATTTGTCATTTTAATCGAATTGTGTAGCGTATTCGGTAACAATATTGTTACCTATATATTATATAATTTTAAAATTTGCATTTTATTAAATTTGTAAATTTTAGTCCTTTAAACTTCCTTTCTTATATATATATATATATATATACACACACACACACACACACACACACAATGATGTTCCAGTCGAACACAACAAAATTTATTATGTTTATTATTGTACTAGGGCAACATGTTTCGATTCTTATAGAATTATTTTGAGGCCCTTCTAAGAAAAATAGATCCTTAAAATGTTCAAAAACCAAGCGTTTGGGATTCCACAGCGCATTTTTAAACATTTTAAGTAAGGATCTATTTTCTTAGAAGGGTCTGAAAATGATTCTATAAGAATCGAAACATGTTGCCCCAGTACAGTAATAAACAAAATGAAGTTTGTTGTGTTTGACTGACTCATCATTGTATATTTGTATATGTGTTAAACACTTCGGGATGGCAAACATTAAAAAAAATTATATATTCATACATATGCAGGTATTCCACGGCTGATGATCTCTCATACTTTATACTCACTTATAATTCTTTTGTATATTTATAATATATTTTCAATGTGAAAAGGGAGATCCCTTCGTAAGCAGCATATAATTTTTCCTGCCTCAACGTTTCTGAAACCCCCAATAACGGCTCACAATTAGAGCCGGAACATTTAGCCGCGAATAAATGAATAAAAAGCCAGTAGTGTGTTTGACTATTTTAATACATGTACTTGTGATTTGTAAACACCAACCAGGGTGTCTCATGTTACAAAAATGTAATGTCTTCTTTTGACGCTGTTCATACATACCCATTCGAAAAATTGTAGAAATATATGTGTCTGTGCTGCGATGTGCTCTAAATGATGCACATCACATTCAATGTCGGAGCTCTAGCCTTGAACCCAATCGAAATAGGACATGCAGTGTGTCCGCTGTCGGCCACTGGCGGACCGTGGAGGGGTGTTTCTAGAGTGGATGTATTCAGCATTCTTATTTCTACTAATTGCAAGCTTTAAAAAAAGCTTTAAGATCATTAAGGAGGATATTTGATGTTTTAACTACACTTTGGTAGAACTGATAATCGTTTCTTTCTTTAAATATTTGTTTTCATTTAAAGGTAAAAAATGTGCGATTTGTAAAGTGCACCTTCAATACGGCGAATTTACAAATACGAGTATAAACACCAGAACATGTGGCCACGAACGACAAGTTTCGTCCAGAGCACACTGTGAAACGCTTCTCCAATCCACACATGTCCATACTTTCAATCTGTCGCTCCAATGCAAGTCTGAGCCGACCACGTTGTCTGTCCGACGTC
>Ga0131853_10002480_pt1 | contig 32927 bp, 37 predicted proteins | sample TergutLab28metaG_FD_92764 | JGI IMG/M metagenome (GOLD analysis project Ga0131853, IMG submission 92764) | Labiotermes labralis P1 segment gut microbial communities from Petit-Saut dam, French Guiana - Lab288 P1 (version 2) (version 2) | ecosystem: Host-associated > Arthropoda: Insects >... | reverse complement strand
GCTGTGCAAGCCGCTAACGGTATTTACAGCGACAGCGACCGTGTAAACATTCAGGCCGAAATTAGCCAGTTAATTCAGGAAGTAAACCGCATTGCCGAGCAATCACAATTTAACGGCATGCAAATCCTTGACGGTAGCATCGATGGCGCTAATGGTGGAGCTTCTTTAGTAGGCCACATTGGCGCTAACATGGACCAACGCATTAGCGTTGATGTGCGCGATATGAGTGCAGCCGCTTTACAAATTGAAGGTTTAGTATACGATAGCACCGATGCCGCTAACCAAGCCATTGGGACCCTTGACGGCGCTTTGGATTTAATTAACAGGCAACGCGCCGATTTAGGCGCTTTCCAAAACCGTATGGAAATGCTTGTAAATGCCCAAATGAATGCCGCCCAAAACCTACAATTTAGCGAAAGCCAAATTAGAGACCAAGACATGGCAGCCGGTGCCGTTGAGCTTACCCGCGACAACATTCTTATGCAGAGCGGTATTGCTATGCTGGCACAAGCTAACACGCGTACTCAAGGTGTTCTTAGCTTGCTTAACTAATTTTAGTTACAAGTTATTAACTTTTAAAAGCCTCCTTACGGAGGCTTTTTTAATTTTTACTTCTTAATTGCGGCTGATGAGCCGTTTAAAGGGATTAAAGCGGTAAAGTAAACCTAAGAGCAGCATAATAATAAGCGACGATAAAGCTAAATACGCTAAAAGCAGCGGGGCTAAAAATAAACGCATTGTAATAATAAGGTAAATGCAAAAAAAGATAACAATTAAACGAATGTTAACTTGAGTTATCCCCATTAAACTTATAGTAAATTGCGGAGCAAAGATAACGGCAGCCAGCATAATATAATAAGCGTGAAAAAGGCTTAAAGCAAAGATAGGGGCTATAAAGCCTATAGCGTATAAAGCTATAGCTGCTAAGCCGTTAATGGCTGCTATGCTAAAGAAGATTAAAAGCAGCTGTGCAGGGCCAAGTAAACGTTCGAGGATAGAGCCAAAGAAAAGTAAGCCTAAGAGCGAAAAAACAAAGAGTGGGTCAAAAAAAGGATAAGTAAAAAGCCGCCACCACTGGCCGTTAAAAATAGCAAAGATGTTAAAATTAAATAAAGAAGTTATATTTAAAGCTAAGCTATTAGCCAAATAGACGGCTAAATATAAAATTATTAAAAATATAGTAGCTTTAGATGAATAAATAGGATTGTTTGTAACCATAATAATATTTTAGCAGTTTGCTTAAGGCAAAGTCAAGGGCGGTGGGTAATTAAAAATTAAAAAGACATTTTTACTGTTCTTAATTAAAAAGCTCTTGACATAAGCGGTAAAGTTGTGTAAACTACCATAACTTCTGCTGGAGAAGTGTCCGAGTGGTTTAAGGAAGCGGTCTTGAAAACCGTCGAGGTGAGAGCTTCCGTGGGTTCGAATCCCACCTTCTCCGCTCGGTTTATAATAACGGAGAGGTGCGAGAGTGGCCGAATCGGTCTCCCTGCTAAGGAGTTGCACCTCACAAGGGTGCCGAGGGTTCGAATCCCTCCCTCTCCGCCTAACACAATTTGTAAGTTTTTTTAATTAAAAGATTTACAAATCAAATAGCTACCTTGTTCACCACCTTTGTTCACTTTTTCAAAAAGTAGGTCGATAAGGTAGTTATGCCTCAGCAAAAAAAAGATATTAAGGTAATATGGCGGTCGCTGCGCGGCAAAGAAGTATACCATAAGTATACTTTAAAATACCGTAAAATTTTAGAACTAGGCGATGCGCCAAGCAGTGATGAAACTTTGCTTAGCCCCAAAGGTATCCCCTTTGCTAAGTGGGATAACCAAGAAAATTGCTGGGTAACCGATGAAGAAGCGCAAGAAAAACAACGGGTAGAAGAAGAGCTGATTAAGCTAAGAGAAGAGGCTATTAATGCCATGCTGCTGCAAAGCCCAGAATATATAAGTAAAGTACGTGAGTTAATAGTTTAAATTTTAGTTATTATCTATTAAATATTGGCCTGCCGGCTTTATCAACCTCAATGCTTTTCTTTTCGCTACGCGGCAGTTTATCAAATAATATTATATCTTCTTTAGACAATCCTATCATTTTAAGCCACATTACACGGGTAACCCTTTTAGAGTAAAATTTACGGATAGAGGAAAGTAAGGCATATACTACTATAATAGCAGCTAGCGGAGGCCATTGGATAAAAGATAAGTCAGCAGCCATTAAGCCTAAAAAACTTATAAATATAAATCTAATAATTGGTGGAATAAAAGATGGTTTTGCCTTAAGCTCTGTTGCAGTAAAGTTTAACAATATGCTAGAAAAAATTTGCGGTTTTAGCTCACGTTTTATATACTTAGCAGCTTCTTGAGCAGCCTTTTGGCTAGTGTACTCGTTATCTATCTTTTCTTGCCTTAAAAATAAGTGCATTACTTGCTTTACTACTAATTTATGCACCGCATACTCGGTAGCATAGTTTTCCTGCAAATCGGCCACCGCATTATCAAATACAAGCTGGCGTTCCCTTATTTTTTGGTCATTAGTTTTAGCTTTTTCAAGCTTAGCTTGTCTACGCTCGGCTCCATACCATAAGTCGTTAGCTGCATTACGGCCTAATCCCCAAGTAAACCCTTTATTAAAACTCATAAATCACTCTCCTAGATAATTAATAAAAATATTTTAACCCACAAAAACTACATTGTCAAGACATAAATGTATTATAAGTAAAAATTACCTAGCAGGTAAGGGCCTTTATGCCATTTGTAAGCTTTTACTTTTAGGTGCTAACCCAAGCCCCAAGTTATTAAATAGCTGTAATATAAAGGGAATAGTTAATTGTGTGTTATTATCTAACCCAAAATATTTAGCTGCTTTACTGCGGGGCAAAGCTTCTAACACATCATATAAAAAAGCTATATCGTTATCTTCTAATGCTACATCTATATGAGCTAAAGCTTGCTCTTTGGTATCTAATATTTCAGCTATATCCCAATCTTTTAGCTCTAAATCTTCTTTGGTTAAACCTACTTCATTAAGCTCTTGTTCGTATTCAGGTGTTATTTCTTTCATTTAGTTACTCCTTAATAGTTTTTAGCTAACCTTTTAGCTTGCTCTATATCTCTTGTTTGGCTATCTTTATCACCACCCACTAAGAGAATAATAATCTCTTCTTCTCTTTCTATATAGTATACTCTATAACCACCATAATGTATACGCAATTCTTGTATGCCGTTACCATTAGTTATAGCTTTACTATCGCCAAAATCGCCTAATTCTAAACGTTTTATGCGTTTTTCAATAATAGCTTGCCCGTTTAAGTCTTTTAACTTTTTAAGCCACATTACAAAATTACTAGTACGTTTTATCCTTTTCATAGTTACTCTTCTTTTATATTTACTTTGGCTGGGCGGCCTTTGCCCGCTACATCTTTTATGGCTTCAAAGGCTTCCGTACTATAAACAGCCTCTTTGGTGATGGGCTTATGCCATTTGTAAGTCGTTAATTTTTTCTAATTTTAAACTAAAACCTAATGTATTAAGTAAAGGCTCTAAGCTAGGTTTATTATTATTTAAGTTAAAATCACTAGCAAATTTACTGCGGCTTATAGCTTCAAATATTTTAAACAAAAAATATAAATCATTGTCTTCTATAGCTACCTTTATGTAGTTTATTACATCTTCTTTAGTCTTAAAATTATCGGCCATATCCCATTTAGTAAAGTTTTCTTTTTCCATTTTAGTACCCCTCGTAACCTTTAAGCAAATCTTTGGCTTTTTCTATATCACGTGTTTGGCTATCCTTGTTACCACCACATAAAAGTAGTAGTATTTGGTTATTAACCTCTTTATAGTATACTCTATAACCGTTATAAAAGATACGTAGTTCGTAAATACCATTGCCGTTTACTATGGCTTTATTATCTTTAGCATAACCATCTTGTAAATAGGTTATATGTTTATCTATAATAATTTTACCTTTAACATCTTTTAATTTATCAAACCATTTTATAAAGGTATCACTTTTTATTAACTCTTTCATTATACGCCTATTTACCCTTATCGGCAAGCTTTTCTAACTCTAATTTAATTTCTTCGTCTTTAAGGCAGCTATTTACTACACAGTTAGAAGTTATTTTCTAAATATACAACCATCTTGTTTGGTTTATTCTATCTCTCAAATGTCTAGCTATATTTCTTACTTCACTTAATTTACGCCATTCTATTTCTTCCCATTCTTCATTACTAAACCAATAGTGTCTACCATTGCCGATATCTACATTTCCACTAAAACCTTGTGATCTTTCTAAACGTTCGGCTATGTCAATTTCTATTATAGGCACGTTACCTAATTGTTGAACTACTCCAATACGTGTTTCTAAAGTATTAAGTTGTCTCCTAGCATTCTCTTTATCTTCTCTGCTCAATCTTGCTCTTGCAGTTTGATTACTAGCCGCCTGCCAAATAACTTCTATCTCATTGCTAATTAAATTTAGTTCAGCAATACTTAAAGGTATTTGTCTAATTAAGTTAGGCATATCTTCACGTACTATTCTCTGCCATTCAGCAATTATCACCAAAGCCTCTGTACGTCTTATCTCTTCATCAATCCTACGCTCTTCAGCTTGCCGTTGTTGTTCACTCTGTCTTCTTTCAGCTTCAATTATTCTTTGCTCTGCCTGCCTATCTATTTCGGCTTGCCTTTCGCGTTCAATTTGGGCTTGTCTTTCTAAAGCTTGTGGCGAATGAGTACTATACATCAAAATACCACAACTATTTAATGCAATAACATAAATAATTAATATTAATTTCTTCATATTTTATTTGTTTTTACCTCTATATTATCCCTTAAAGTATGGAAAAGCTTTACGCACAGCTTCGGCAGACATGACATATCTACGTCTTTTGCCATTAGTATTACTATTAGTATCCGTAGCCTCTATTTTACCACTATCTATCATACGAATAATTGTTTTGCCTGATGGCTTACCGCCAAGCAACTGCGATACCTCTTCGGGTGAATAATGTTTTTCAATACTTTCTTCTCTCATATATGGCTATATTATCATAAAAAAACCTTATTGTCTATATTGATAATATTGAAAATAAGGCATAATATAGACAAATAGGATAATAAAGCTAAAAAAGGAGTAAAAACATGAATAATATTATTAAAATTACAGGCAATAAAGTAGACGCAAGAGAGCTACACGAGGCTGGAGGTAGCAACTAAATTTCCTGATTGGATAAATCAAGTATTTAAACCTTATGGGTTTATTGAAAATTTTGACTTTTTCTTAAATTTAAGAAAAAGTACAGGCGGTCGCCCTTCAAAAGAATATCTCCTCACCATCGATTGTGCTAAGCAACTGTGTATGCTGGCCAACAGCGAAAAGGGCAAGCAAGCACGGCTTTACTTTATAGAGTGCAAAAAACAGCTAGCCGATAAAAAAGCCATAAACGGCTATGAGGCGGCTAAAAAGCTAGATATGCACGCTTTGGTTAGCTTTGCCTTAAACAGGGCAAGAAAGCAGGTTAATGGTACTACTATACCACTTGATTATTTAGGCATTAGCCGTGCTGTGAGCAGTGATGACCAGTTTAACAGTGAGTTTTTTATAGAGTTACTTATGGGTATGGTAAGCTTACCGCCAAATAAACAGCTTAATGTTTACCACGAACTGGCTATGCTTTGCTATGAGCAGGCCTTAAAGAACCACGAGTTTACCGATAGCTTTTTGTTTGCCCATGAACGGCTTAAAAAGCCTAAGGCCTTACCCAAAAGAAAGGCCGCTGAATTGGCTTTTTAGCTAAAGAGGCTGGCTTAAGTTTAGCCGCCCTCTTTGGGCGGTTTTTGTTTAAGAGCAAAAACTAAGTAACTGGTAAGTAGCCATTATCATGCCGTTGCTTGCAAACTTTTATTTTGCCAAGTAAATTAAAAAATATTATAATGGTAGCTAGAAAAATTTGCAAGGAGTTGCATAATGGTAAAACAAACAGACGAATGGTTTAAAATACATAACCCTAGCATTTATACGCATGGCTGCCTATTCCTAAGCTTGGTAGCCACCCGTGAAGATTTTGCCAACCTAAGCCACGCTGCCATTAACGCCATGTACAAAGGTTGCGTAGAGCTTGGCCATATAACGGAGAATAAACAGCTAAAAGCCTTTGTTAATAGTTATGATGGAATTTTAGAGGCTGTGCAAAGTAAATACAGATGGCGAAGTCGGATAGAAATTAAATATGATAATATTCAGCAATTATTGGATATGGCGGGCTATGATACGGCCATCATTAGGTATGCTACAAATTTTGCTAGCCACTTTACACTATTAAATAATGGCAAAGAGTATAATCCCTACCAAAAACCGGCTAGTTATAATTTAGAGTTACTTGGTATTAATCGTATTGATTTACTACGAAAGATAATTAATTAACTATGAGCTTATGCGATAAATGTAAGTATGATGATTTATTACTAAGAATTATGCACCTAGAGCAAGTTTTAGGCATAGATATTATTAATAATACGCAAAAAACAAGTAATGGGATTATTGGTAAAGTTGAAAAATTAGAATTGCAGATTACTGACACCAGCAAAGGCGATGTTAAAAGCCGCATAAATAATATTGAAACTGCTATATCTAATTTGCATATACGCATAGATAGATTTAAAGATAAATTTAAACCAAGCAATATTATAAAACTTGTTATAACTGTAGCCAGCTTTATCATGGCTGCTAATTTATTAATTAACTATATGCATAGATTTTACCTAATGAATGTAGGAGGTTAAAAATGGCGCTAAAAGCAAATACCATTAATATAACTTGCAAGGTAATGGCTGTAGTGGCTGTACTACTAGGGCTAATACTAAAGGCGATGGGCATTATCGATTTACCCATGAGCGAGGTGATTATGGCTGCTACCTTTGTTGCTGCCGCTTTTGTGGGGGTGGATATATCTAAAGTGGGTGTAGCTATTAAAAGCTGCAAAGAGGGTGAAAATGCTAAAAAAGATTAAAGCTGCACTAATGGCCATTGTGGGCATTGCGCTGGTTATACTAGGTAAAAAGTTACAGCAGGGTACGCAGGCCAAAAAAGATGTGCAGCAACTACAGGCCAAACAAACGGCCAGCAAACAACAACAGGAGCGCGCAAATGAGTTACAAAATGAAGCTAACAAGGCCAAAGCTGCTACCACTACTACTAATGTGGTTAGCAACCTTAATGGCCTGTTCAACCCCGATAATTAGCAGCACCCGCCCATTATTACCACCGCCTATATCACCCGCTATTACTTGGCATGAGTGTGAATTTAATGGTGAGGCAGGAGCATGGCTCAGTTTGGAAGACGCTGTTAGATTACACAATTATTTAGTAGATTTACAGGCTTTTGTAGCGGCGCATAGTAAATAAAATAACTATTTAAACCCTGCTTTTATGGCAGGGTTTTTTATTACTTTATAGCGGCTTAAAAATTTCTTAAGAATTTCGCACTTTTTGATAAAAAAGTGCTTGACAATATAAATCAAAAGTGCTATACTTATCTTATAAGGAGGGTAGGGCAATGATGAACGAAGAGTTCAGAGAAGTTTTACCGCTATTACTAGTAGCGGTAAATATTTTAACCTTAATTATAGTTTACTTTAAAAGTAAGCGGTAGCTAAGGTACAAAGGTGGGAGGGCAACTTCCCACTGCCATAATAAACCATAAAAAGGAGAAAGTCAACTATGTTTTTAGATATATTATTAGTAGCCAACTTAGTAATTAGTGTGTTAATTTTAATAATGGTGATAAGATGGAAAAAAAAGTAAGTAAACACGGCGGTAAGCGTGAGGGTGCTGGGAGACCGGAAGGCTCGAAAAATAAAGAACCAGCCAAAGGCCGAACACCAAAACCTAGATTTTTTATACAAGTCAGGGTAAGCCAAGATGAGCGCAAAGCATTAGAAGAACGGCAAAAAGAACTAGGATTTAGCACATTAAGTGATTTAATACGCTCTAAACTTTTTTGAAAATAGCCGCTTAGGTATTTTTTTTAAAAAAGTGAACTGTTCACCTGTTGACAAAATTCTATAAATACTTTATTATAGCCACAGGTGCTAACAAGTATCTATAGGGTGGTTTTTGAGAGTAAATGCTAGTATGCAGTGCCCTCCCTCTCCGCCTAAACTTAAAGCAGTGTAACTGTTTTAAGTTAAAATTTAATTGATCCCGTAGCTCAGCTGGATAGAGCATCAGTTTGCGGAACTGAGGGTCGTACGTTCGAATCGTATCGGGATCGCTTTTAGAAAGCTAAAATTTGCCACCTTTAAAAAATGCAGCGCACCAGCCAAAAAATCTTTAAAAAAGTTGCTAAGCTTACTCCCGAGCCTTTAAGAGGAGTAGTGGATTCCGTCAATCAAGATAACCTCTTGCTGGAGGCCATTTTAAATGCCGAGCCTAAAGCTATCGTGGCTACAGGTAAAAAACACGAGCTTATTTTTGCCAATACTTTGGCTAGGCAGCTTTTGCAGCTGCCTAAACGTACCAATAAGGCGGTTTGGCAGCTGGTGATTAACCCTTTTAGTGAAGTTATCCGCATGATGCTGATTAATGACGGCACCGGTACCAGTGAAGATTTTAGTCATTTAAATCAGCTTTATAATCTTGAATGCTATCCATTGGCGATTAGCGGCCGTTTAAACGGTAATGTTGTTTTAATTAATAATGTAACCGAACAGAGAAAGCAGCAAAACTATTTACGGCGACAGGAAAGTTTGGCCAGCATTAGCAAGATGGCGCAGCTGGTGGCCCACGAAATTAAAAATCCGTTGGGGGCGCTGTCTATCCATTTGCAGCTATTCAATAAAAAAATTGCCGGTGAAAGCTGCTGCCGTGAGCAATTTGGCAACACCATAGAAATCTTTAATGAGGAAATAAACCGACTTAACTATATTGCTACTAATTATTTAGATGGCTCTAAACCTTTGCAATTAACGTTAAGCCAAAGCCGGTTGGAAAGGGTTGTAACAGAGGCGCTAAAGTTAATGGACGAAAAACTTAAGGCCGAAAATATAACTGTTAATTGTATTGTATCTAATAATTTACCTTTATTATTGTTGGATGTAAATGCGGTTAAGCAGTTGTTAATTAATTTAATTGTTAATGCAGCCCAAGCTATGCCTGCCGGCGGTACTTTAACGCTAAATATAAACGAAGAAGAGAGTTATGTTGTACTTAGTGTAATGGATAGCGGCAGCGGTATCGGCCGCGAGCTGCAGGAAAGTATCTTTACCCCCTACTTTACCACCAAAGGCGAAGGCAGTGGCTTAGGTTTGGCGATGGCCTATAAGATTATGCAAAACCATAACGGGCAAATTAAGTTATACTCGCCACCTCGCGGAGGCGGTAACGGCGCCGAATTTGTGATGTTTTTTCCTAAAACTTTAACCGATAAAAATTTGCTGCCTATTAATATTAAATAAATTTCCTCATAATTTTTTTTTCATTAACTAGGAGCAATAAAATTCTGAGCTTATCTTCAGTAAGTTTAATGTAATTTTGATTATTTATTGGTAATATTGTTGCTAATTAGTGGAATTATCCTCATTTTCTTTCTAATTCTAAAGCAATGCTTCTGTTCAATTTATCGTTAATCTCGGCCCCTAAAGTTGTGCTATTTAGAGGTAACAAGCGCATACGCTGATAAAGCACCGGGTTTGTCGCCGGTTTTTACTATATTTTTTTGCGTGCTAAATGATTGCAACATTTTTCTATTATAAAATTTATAACCGTTAATATCTCGTTGCTGTTATGTCACCCTTTGTTACATTAAAAATAAACGCGTAAGGTACTCGAGTAATATATCAGCATACTCTTTATCGATAGCCTCTGCCGCTTGGCGAAAGACTGCACTTACCGCATCCGATTCACGTGCACGGGCTTCACGGGTACTGTTAAAGTGGTAAGCTAGTAAAACTTGGCCGGTGGCAGTGTCTATTAACTCGGCACGTAGGTTTTTGGTGGCCCAAGTAAGCTGCATATTGAGGGGCTCTGAAAATCTTTCCTCTAACCTTAAGTTTATTTCTACATTAAGTACATAACGCGTATTAAAGCCGCCTGTTCTAAAGCCTAGATTGGTAAGAGTCCGGTTAAATGCATTATACACATTGCCATCTCTATCATTTTGCACAGTTATTCTGATGGGAATTTGTCTGCGTATCTCCTCCGCTTCGTGTCTAAAGTCATCACCGCTACGTAACTCTTGTACTGGTGAGCCAAGCACAGAAAGTACCGCGGCGTAGCTTATGTTCATATCGGCAAAAACAGCAGCTAATTGTAAACGTGAAAGTGTACTTAGGCTATTTCTTTCGGACGCAGGAATATTGGTAAGGTTAGTAATGGCCTCGTTGTTTATTCTGATAAGTTCAGAGTAAGTGCGTTCGGCATTGATTTTGTTCATTACGGCTAGAGCGTAGTTATTGCCGCGCCCATCGTGCCAAAACTCCAGTATTTCGGTGCCAATAAGGTTGTTCATGCGCACGGCGGTGGTAATATCGCTACTCAACTGGGTTTGCTGTAGCCAATTGGTACGGCCATTTTGGGTAACTTCAAGGTAAGTATCTATCAGTTGGTCATCAACGTGTATGTCTAGGCCAAAGGTGGCTGCTAATCGTGCTAAGGCATTTTGTTCGGCAACAGTGCGCGAATTTCCCACTCCCACGGCCGCTAGGTGAGTTTGGTTACTTACGCGCGTGTAAGGGTTATTCACCCAATTGGGTTGGGAAGACTGTGCCATTAGTGGTAAAGTGGCTAATAAAAAACCTATAGTTAAGTAACGTTTCATAAAAACTCCTTTAATAATATTTTATATTTATAGTTTTTTAATATTTTTTAATTAATTTTAGCTATAGCTAACACATAAACCGACCCATTAGCCGGGTCAATCCAAAGCTCAATAATTCTAAAGCCGTGTAAGGTACCAAAACTTCTTAGGGTTATAGAATTTAAAGTATTGTTACTAAGTTCTGTAACAGAAGTTTCAATATCTGTAGCAACTTCCATAAGTAACTTAGCCATAGCTGCTTCGCTTGCCCTTGTTATAGTGTCGCGTAACCACTCGCGGTTACGGGCAAAACCGACGGCTATACGATAGCCTTCAATGGTAAAATTACTTCTTTCTACCCAAAAAGGGCGACCACTGCGATTAACACTTGAAGCAAAATTAATAGGGGCATGCTGGGTGTCATATTGAAAATAAACAATTGTGCCACGGTTAAAGTGAAAAACATTGGTTTCAGCATTAAAAGTGAGTAAATTGACAAAGTGCGAGTAATCGGCTTCGTTATTATCAATATTTATAAAGAAATTATCATCAAAATCAAACAATCCCGAACCATGGCTATGAAAATGTTCCACTTGGCCACTTATCTCATAAAATTGAGCAACACGCCTTGCGGCATCATTTTGGGCGGCAATTATTTCATCGGCGCGGTTCATTAAACGGCTAGAAGCACCAATGAAGGTAATAAAATTATTATTGGTTAAATTTAACACAAAATGGCCGGTATTATATTGCTGTTGTAAAGTGCGATGACTATTTGGCCTTGGGCTTATATTAAAAGTAACCATAATTAAACATAGCAATAATAATTTCTTCATATAGGCCACCTGTTAGTTAAAAATTTTAAAAGCGCCTTTTCATTAAAAAGGCGCTTTAACAAAAAATACTTTTTTAATTACCAGAGTTAAGAACTGGCGGTTGCGCATTAATGTTGGCTAAAGCTTGGTCCATACGCTCTAAAGCCCATTGAGCATTAGCCATATGGGGTGCTAAAGCCGCCGCCGATTGGCTAGCGCTGGCAACCTCTCTCCTAAGGTCAGCAACCGAAAGAATAACTACGGTAACTACTTCATCGCCAAAGGTGCGCTGGTCGTATATGCGTGCACCCCTTTGGGTTTGTTGGCTAAGGGTACGGGTAACACTTTCCTGAAAAGAAAGGGCTGCCGCCGGATTAGCCTCCGAGCTTTGCACAAAGTCGGTTATCATGTTGGTAACTACAACTTCAACTTGGCGGGCAATTTCGGCTCGGCCTCGCGTTTCCGAAATGGTCATGGCTTGCTGGCGACCGGCTGTGCCAATACGCGCAATGCCCACGCCCATAATGGCTCCTTCAGGCGCATTTCTGCGCGACTGTGAAACAAAATCGCTTATGGGGTCTCCCGAGGAAGTTCTAGCTGACGAATCTGTCGAAACACAACCAGTTATAACTACTGCGATTAAAGCCAGCACTAAAATTTTTTTTATAAACATCACTCTCTCCTGTAAGTTATGTTATTAAAACATCACCCCTAAACCAATTTTAACTAATAAACCATGGCTAAAACTTGCGCCTAAACTATCACTGCCACCTAAAGCAGGGCCTACACCGTAAATTAAGTGGGTTCTTATAAACATCGTTTCGGTAATAAAGGTATCAAGGCCCACGCCAGCGCGTACCCATAGTTCGTGCCACCATTCGGTTTCGTCTATAAAATCGTTTTCACCGTTGCCACCTATGGTATACTCAAAGTCAACGCCCGCAGTGGGAAAAATAACAAAACGTTCGTTAAGCACAATAGGGTATTTGTAGTAAATGCCTATTTGTAAGGCTAATGGTGCCTCAAACCAGTCACTGGCATCATAGCTATCTGTATAGCCATCACTCCACTCTTCTCGTACGGTGCCCGGGTTTTTATATAAAAAGCCCAAGTTAAACTCCCAATTTTGGCCTAAACCAAAAAAACCAAAGGCCCCAAAGCCCGAACGGCTCATTCGCCAATCAACACTTTCCCCGGGAAACCCTATCCCATCGCCACTTATACTGCCGCTGGTGCTTGACTGGTTAAATAAAATACCTCCACCAACGGCCATATCCATAGCAAAGACATGGCTACCTATTAGCGTTACTAAACACAATGCTAAAACTTTAAAAATTTTCATACTTATTTTCTCTCCTTTTTAAGTATATTTTTTGTGTTATAAATTAGTTAAAAAAATTCTGAGGCCATAGCAATAATTTGTGCCGACTGTACATCTAGCGCTCTAAGTGTTAAAGTTCGTAAGCTACCGCTACCGCTAATTTGGCCAACTATAACAATTTGAGCGCCTAGCATTTCCCCTATTCTTACGGCTGTGTTGTCGTTTACTTCATCTGAAAGTTGAAAGCGCATTTCACTTCTAATGCTATCAAGGCTACCTCTATCTACAATTCTAAAACGCCCGGCATTAACCAAAAAAAAGGTAATGCGGTCGTAAGCAAACATAGCTTCCTCAATTTCTCTATTATTTAAAGCTCCCACACTTAAAACAGCTATAGTAACATTATTGGGTATTCTTGCTACTAACACATTAGCAGCCTGATTAACAGCGTGGACTATGGGAGGCTGGTTTGAGGTTGGCGCATTGGTAACCGGCGGCGGAACAGTTGCTGGCGGTTGAGTTGCCAGCATACCGCCTCCGATGGCCGAAGTGTTGGTTATAGTGGCATTAATAACAGCGCCGTAACGCAAGGTTAATCCAATAGTAACCCTGTTAGATTGAGAATTAACCATAACAGACCTTCTGTTGCCTATGCTCCACTGATTATTTCTTGAGTTAAATGTTGTGTCGGCAACTTCCACTCTATTTTGGCCATTAGGTACAATTATTCGTTCTTGCATACCGGGGCTAATATGGGCAATAATTGTGCCGTTAATCCACACCGCAATATCTCTACTTGAATTACCGGCATCAATAATAATTTCTGACTGCGCAGGCCCTACGGGCGTATTTTGGTTATTGGTTCCAGCTAGCCTGCTTTGTGCAGATACGGCCATAATGACGAAGATAAGTATAAAAATAAACGTTATTTTTCTCATAATAAAAGAACAACACTCCTTTTTTAAAAGCAAAAAATTACTTTATATTTAATAAATAAGAGATGGATTACTTCAGAAGTTTACAATCTTTTAGAGGATGTATAAACTTATTACCATAGTAAAATTACCGAAGTAATCCATCAAAAATACAGAACCATGAAAAAAATTTTTATTAGTCTATGGCTTACCTTTTATACCACACTTAATAATAGCTTGTCAACTATATTGTTGTTATGTAAAGAAATATATTATTTACTTAAATATTATTTGAGAAAGTATTATAAGGAGAGTATGCTTTCGGTTAATTAAATATTTAGTAATAAAAATACAATTAATTAAATATTGAGGGTGAAATTATTTTGCAAATTTTGAAGTAGTCTGAGAATTAATATATTACTGGAAGACACCGGTTATTAATTATTCCCTATTATCTCGTAATATGCTACACTGCTGCCATGAAGCAGCTTTATTTACTTCGCATTGGCGAGCTGGCCCTTAAAAAAGGCACTAAACGGCAGTTTGAGCAGCAGTTAAAAGCCAACTTAAAAAAGCAACTGGAATGCAGTATAGAGATACGTGATGGCCGTTTTTACCTAGAAAGTGATGAAGATACCGCCAAGATAGAGCAGGTGTTAGGCAGTACCTTTGGTTTGGCCGGCTTTCATTTAACGACAAGCTGCGCTAAAAATTACGAGTCCATTAGACAAGCGGCGCTTAATTTAGCGGCTAAATTGCCCGGCGGCACCGGCTTTAAAGTAGAGGCCAGACGCACCGATAAAGGGTTTGCCCTTACCAGTTATCAGCTGGCGGCGCAGTTGGGCGGCGATATTTTAACGGCGTATCCTAGCTTAAAAGTAGATGTTAAAGCCCCTAGTTATACGATAGTGGTTGAGGTGCGTCATTTGGCTTTTCTTTATGGCGTAGATAAAAATACCGTACAGGCTGCCGCCGGTTTGCCGGTGGGCAGCAGCGGGCGGGGTATCGTGTTGCTTTCGGGGGGGATAGATAGCCCGGTAGCTGCCTATTTAATGATGAAGCGCGGCTTAAGCCTAACGGCGGTGCACTTTCATACCCCGCCTTACACCAGTCCGGCGGCTTTAGCTAAGGTGCAACGGTTAGCCGAACAGCTGGCCGTTTATAATAATGGTAAGCTGCCTTTGTATGCCATTAATTTTACGCCTATCCAGCTGGCAATTAATAAAGGCGATAGCCGCTATACCACCCTTTTTAGCCGGGCAGCGATGATGCAAATTTGCCAAAAATTGGCCGGGCAACTTGGTGCAGCCGGCCTTATTACCGGCGAAAGTTTGGGGCAAGTGGCCAGCCAAACCCTTGCCGCCTTAACCTTTACCGATGCGCTGGCCGGTGGTCTTGTGCTGCGGCCTTGTATTGGTATGGATAAAAATGAGATTATCGCTATAGCCAAAAAAATTAATACCTACACTACCTCGATAGAGGCCGAAACCGATTGTTGCAGCCTCTTTGCTCCCGAGCACCCTATCATTCGCCCTCATTTTGAGGAGAGCTTAAAGTTATACGAGGCTTTGCAGCTGGAAGATTTAATTAACGAAACGGTAGCTAATAATTAAGAACTAATAATTAAAAATAGTAGCTCTTAATTTTTAATTATTAGTTCTTAATTTTTTTGATGTAGCATATTGATAATTTTTCGTAAATTAGCTACTCTTAAAACGGGAGTATTTTTATGGAAACCTTTTTAGGCATGGAGCTAACTGTGCCGCTGCGTATGTTTATTATAAGCCAAATCTTTGGCTTATTAACAATGGTCTTTGACGGGCTGTCTTACCAGATTAAAGATAAGCGCAAGTATTTATTGGTTTTTACCATAGGTAGCGTGTGGTGGACCGGTATGTTTTGGGCGCTTAATCAATTTATTTTAACTTTGGTAGCGGCCTTTAGTATTGCGCAAAGTATGGCTTTTTGGTGGGTTTTTTCTAAGGATAATAAAAAACATCACATTGCCGGTATTGCCGTGTTAATTATTTCGCTAGTGGTAGGCCTTGTCTTTGCCGTTATTAGCCTTAGCCACGCCGAAACACCTTTACTTAAGCTTTATAGCATTTTTGTATTGGTAACTTCGCTGGCTTTTGTGGTAGGCCAGTATTTACCCGGTAAACATTTTGTGCGTTTTACGGCCTTTTTTTATGCTATTGCCGTTATTATGCTTACTTATGCCGAGAGTAACGGTACCAATATTATGGGGGTGCTTATCGAGGCTGCTAAAATCTTTTCTATTATTATCTTTTATGTTGTTATTATTAAGCGCCGTTACCGTACCAATCGTCTGCGTAAAATTAAGGCTACCGTACAAATCCAAATAGATAAGGTAAAGCATCATAATAGTGATAAAGTTATGCCTTATGATAAATTAGAGCGATTGCTGGCCAAAATGATTAGGTATGAAATTGCCCTTTTAAAGCGAGAGCATATTACCAATCTACAGGAGATTGAAAAAGCCAATGCCAAAATGAAAGAAGATATGGAAATTATTAAAGATTATGAAGAAGCCACCAAAGAAGATAAGGAGTAAGTAAAAAGGAATAGGGAATATTTACCGTTATTCCCTATTCCTTGTTCCCTATTTAACCAGTTTAACCACTTTGCCGGCTTTTAAGCAGCGGCTGCAAACTTTAACCCGTTGCGGTACGCCGCCAATTAAAGTGCGTACTTTAAAGAGGTTAGGCTCGAAAGTACGGCCGGTGCGCCTAACAATGTGCTCGCCGTTACCGCCTTGCTTTTTAGTTTTACCTTTACGTGGTACCATATTCCCGGTAATAGTACCTTTGCCACAGTAGTTACATTCTCTTGCCATAATTAATATCCTTGCTTTACCTTTTAAAAAAGGTTATTATTAGTCATAAGCCAAAATATTGCCTAGCGGCTGTACTTTGGCAGTTATCTTAAAAGATTAACATACTTTAACTTTTGTGTAAAGGGGTGCTTTAAATTATTTTTGGCAAAGGGCTAATACGGCCGATTATTTTATTAATTGTAACTTTACTCTTGGCTTGCCGGGCCGAGCATCAGGCCGGGCCTAATCTCTTTGTGGCCGATATTTTTTTTGACCTTGTCTATAACACCGACGGCAGCTTGGCTCAATCTGTAAAAGAAGCCGGTTTTGATTATATAGTGATTAACCAGCAGTGGCGTACGGCGGCCGAAGAACAGCTGGTAAATTATATTAATGGTATAGACGGTTTGCAAAATGTGGTGCTAGCGCCTTTTTTTGCCGGTACCGCCATCGATACGGCAGCTAATGTGGCGGTGCTAAGTGGTTTAGCTCAGCTGGATAGCCCGCGCTTGCAACTGCAAAGCAGTGTAGATAAAGCTTTTAGCCGGCTAATAGATGAACATTTGGAGCACGAAGGGTATATTATTATTTTTTACGAAAATGCTCATTTGGTGGCGGAATTAAAAGAGCAGTATGCCTTAAACGAAAATGTGTTGTTTTTATTGGCCGAGCAGCAAAATATCGCCAGTTTTTTAACCCGTTTGCAGCTGCAAGCGGTAACTTTATTTATAAATGTGGCCGGCTCTTTAACTACCATTTTGCAAAACCATATTTTGGCTAATAATATGGACATTGCCATGTATGTTAGCCAATACGGCTTGGGGGTTAATATCGATATAAGGATAAAAGAATTGCTAAAAATGTTTTTAAGTGGTGATATAAAAAGGGTAGAGGTGTCGATAACTAAGGTATAATCTTTAATTGACAAGATGGCAAAAAAAGTTTATAATTAATAATTAAAGTAAAATAATTTGGCATTAAATGTAAGGAGACAAAGCATGAAGAAGGGCATAGCTCTTATATTATTGGCAGTAGTGCTTGGCGGGGGGATAATAAGCGCTAATATTAATCCTTTTCCGCTTTTTACACTGCAAACCATAATGGTAGATTCGTTTAGTACCACTAATCCCTCATTCTTTTTGGGCAGTACCGACCCTATTGAGTGGACGGTAGTTCCCTCGCGCCACGCCGCCGAAGGTTTTCCGCAAACGGCTTTAGCCAACGCTTGGCCGCAGGATAAATACGGCAGCGACCCTGCTAACGCCGCCGATTTAATGGCCTTTGCCATTAACGGTTCGTTTACCCAGCGCGGCGATAACTGGCTGGAAGTAAGGCCGGGGCGCGGCGGTAACCCAGAACCGTTACCGTTACCGGGCCGTGTGCAGGCTTTATCGATGTGGGTATGGGGCAGCAACTTTAACTATCAGCTTGATGCCATCTTTTTAGATGTGGAAGGCATTGAGCATCGTGTACCTATGGGTAACTTGCGTTTTAGAGGCTGGCGTAACTTAACGGCTGTTATTCCAGACAGTATTAAGCAGCTTACCGACGACCAGCAAACTTTTCCGCTTCGCCCCGAGCTTAGGCTAAGCAGGTTTATTATTACCACCGATATTCGCGAACGCGTTGATGAGTTTTTTATCTATTTTTCTGATGTTACCGTTTTAACTCATATAAGTTTATGGGAAAGTTTTGACGGCTTTAACTTAACTCAGCCCGAAACTCTTACCGCTATTTGGGGCGAAAGGCCGCAAGCCGTAGCTCCGGCTCCTGCGCCTACACCGGCTCCCGGTCAGCCCGTTATTAGTGTAACTAGTCCGCAGGCTAATCCCGGTGTGGGCGGTGATAACCCGGCCTTCCAGCAACTAGCCGAAGTGCAAGTAAGCACAATGGCCGACCCTGTTTTTTGGGTGCCGCGTGTCAGCAGCGATTTTGGCTCGCTCACTATGCGCGCTTTCCCCGGCGGGCCCGCTAACAAGCCGCTTATTGCCGGCGATGACAGCGACCCGGCCGATAACCGTATGCTGGGTATTAGGGTAAACTTTAATAGGCGCGGCGCTCCCGAGCTAACTTTGCGTGCCGTTAGGCCGCTGGCGGTAGAGGGCATTGTGAGAGTGGTTTCGGTATGGGTAGCCGGCCGCAACGCTCCGCACACTTTATTTTTACAAATCCGCGACTTTGACGGTAACCTGCGCGAACTTAATATGGGCGACCTTAACTTTACCGGTTGGCGTCAAATGAGTGTGGCCATTCCTTCGAGCATTAGGCAACAACATAGGCTTAATAACCATGAAGCCGGTATCAGTATTGTTGGGTTTAGAGTGCGTTTTCACTTACCCGACACCGGCGGCGCGTATTTTATTTACTTTGACGACCTAAGGGCATTAACCGATTTAAGCCCGCTTTTAGATGGTCGCACGGCCGATGACCCAATGGATAATTGGTAAATTTAATAAAAAACCCTGCTTAGCAGGGTTTTTTTAATGGTTACTATTGGCTAAAAGCCTTAAAAACTCTTTACTAAAAGATTAATTAGTGTTATGATTAATCAGGGGTAAAAAGAATGTTAAGCCTTAAGGCACTTAAGTTAAAGCGCAGCAAAGCTATTAAAAACCAAAAGATAACCTACGCCGCTTTGCCTAGAGAGGCTTATATTAGTGCCAAACAACATAAAGGTAAGCCCTCTATTGTTATGGTTAATGTGGGCCAAAATATAGAAGAAAATGGCCTTATTGCCATCGCCGATGGTGCCGAAGGGGTAAATATTCATAGCTCGGTACCGGGTGAGGTAGTAGCTATTTCGCCGCAAATTAAAGGTAATGAATTAATCACCTCTATCAAAATAGAGACCGGTGGTAATTTTGTTAAGCATAAAAAAAGAGAGAATGATTTATCTAGTTTAGATAATAAAACTTTATTGGCAGAGTTAAAACGTTTAGGGGTGGTAGATACTATTACGGCTTTGCCGTTGCATTTAAAACTTAATGTTAGCTCTGTCAACAAATTAGTTATTAATTTACTAGAGCCCGACCCTTACTGCTTTAACGGGCAATTTTTGCTTAATGAGTATCTAGACGAATTAATTAAGGCTATAAAAATAGTAACCCAATTAATTTTAACCGAACAGGTTATTATTTGCACTACCAAAGCCAATCTAAATAAAGCTATTAAAATTAAAGAGTTGGTGGAAGGGCATGGAGAACTTTGCGTTTTTAACGATAGTTACCTTGCCGCTAATGAGCGACTGCTTAAAGAAAAATTTGGTCAATCTAGTTTAATTTTACATGTAACTACTTTATTTACTCTTTATAATGCCTTAGTTTATGGCGAAGCTCATAACAGGCAGTTAGTGAGTGTCGGTGGTGCGGCTTTAACCGAGAACGCTGTAATGATGGTGGCGATAGGAACACCTTTAACTTTTTTATTTGATGAATGCGGCGGTTTTAAGCGCAAAGCGGCACGTTTAGTGGTCGGCGGGGCGATGAGCGGTTACGTGGCGGTAACTAAAGAGGCGGCGGTAACTAAAGATATTCATACCGTACTGGCTTTAACGGCCGCCGAAGCGGCGGTAAGGCCCACCGGCGAGTGCTGCCATTGTTATAAATGTGTGGCTAATTGCCCTAAAAAACTTATTCCTTACGAAATGTATAAAGGAATAACCGCCGGCCGTCTCGATTTGGTTAATAAAATGTTTTTAAGTGAGTGTGTTAGCTGCGGGCTGTGCTCTTACCTTTGCCCCGCTAGGTTTGATATGGCGGCTGCCTTTAAATTGGCAACTAAATTAACGAGGACTAATTAAAATGAAGTTACCTGTTTACGCTAATGCCCCGCATATCCATCACAAACTTACCAATTTAAGCAGTAATTTACTGTTTACGTTGGCTTTAATGCCTGCTTTTGTTTACAGTGTTTTCTTGTATGGTTATGCAAAACTATGGTTGCTTATTGTCGTTTTAGCGGGAGTATTGTTAGCTGCCGCTTTGGGTTACCTCTTTAAGCGCTATCCGCTTAGGGCTTGCTGCCTTTCTTCTTTGCCTTTTGCCGTGCTGTGGGCGCTTATTTTTCCGCTGGGCTCGCTGTGGCCGGCTTTTATCAGCAGTTTTTTGGCTATATTTATTAGCAGGCAAGTTTTTGGTGGTTTTGGTAACGCTTTGGTCAACCCGGCGGTGGTAGCCTATAGCCTTAGTGCTATGTTGTGGCCCAATTTGTTTTGGCAGCCGCAGCCTTTGGCCCCTTTAAATTACGATTGGTATCAATGGCTGCTCGCCTTGCCGTCGGATAGTTTTTTAGCTGTTTTTGTTCATAATTTTATGGGTATTAACGGGGGAGCAATCATTAATGGCAGCGGCCTGCTGGTAATAGCTGTTATTTTTATTTGGCTCTTTAAGTTACGTTCACCTTTAATAACTATAATGTTTTTGGTAATATATATTTTCATTAATTATATTTTTAATTTCGATATTTTATTTAATTTAAGTAATGAGGGGTTCTTGGTGGGGCTTTTTATTTTGGCTTCGGCGAATGAAGGGTTGCCTCACAGTGGGTTGGGTGGTATTATTTATGCGGTACTGCTGGCTTTATTAACTATTTTGCTGGGGCCATTGGTTAATGGGGATATTTTTTATGCTATTTTTGTAATGAGTTTTGTTAATTTACTTATAAATACGATGGTGCGTTATCTTTGGCAGCAAAGGTATCAGAGGATTAAATGAGCAAAGAATGGCGATTAGTTATTATTATGTTAGTGGCTACTTTAATTGCAACAACGGCAGTAGTTGTAACGATGTTATTAAGTGTTAATTAAATGGATAGGTAATGAAAAATACTTTTTTAAATTATAAATTTTTAGATAATCATAATTTTGTAATGTTAAGTGTAATTATTAATTTTATGGCCTTTCAGGTGGCTGGATTTTGGCTAGCCGCTTTGTTAGTTGTTCTTAATTTATTTGCTTTTATTTTATTAAGTAGGTTTTTGTGGTGGTTAAAGCCATATATCCCGGCCGAAATAAGATTGGCTTTGTTTATGTTGTTGGTAGTTACTGTAGCTACAATAGCTAACATATTGTGGTTTAGCGATTTACAAGATGGAGTGCCATCGCTGGTGGCTTTAGTTTTGTGGTTTTGTGTGCTTTACAACGAGGTTTTTAATAATGCCGGTGGCCTAAGCCGTAATCTTAAGCAAATTATAGTTTTTTCTGCTATTTTAGTAATTATAGTTGTGTTAGCTAAATTGCTGCAACTCTTATTGGTAATGGTTATTGGCCATTTTAATGCGCAGCTTTCGTGGCTGCTCGCTTTAATTTTGGCAGCCACTTTAATAGCTTTAACGCGTTTTATTGTAAGGATATATCGATGCAGCTAGGAGTATTTTTTGCCTTTATGTTGGCCAGTAATTATTTGCTTGTTTCTTTTTATGGCAAAAGTTTACTGCAAACCTTCAAGAGTAACCGTTTAAAAAGTTATTTATGTGTAATATCTATCTTTGGGGCATGGTTAGTAACGGCTTTACTTAGTTATGGGTTTGCTATATTCAGTAATACTATGCTAAGCATAGGTTTAGCTTTAACACCGCTTTTTTTTAGTTTAGTTTTTATGGCTTTAATGCCTATTTTAATGCTTTTTTTTAAATGGCTGCAACCCAATAAATATAGCGATTTTGCCGGCTGGTTACTAATTTTTAATAGTATTATGCTGTCTTTAACGTTTTTATACAGTAGTAATCTGCTTTTAATAATAGCTGCTACTTTGTTGACGGCTTTAGCTATGTTAACGGCTATTTTGCTGGCCATCGCCATCTTTAGGCATTTTTATCTTAATCAGCCACCGATAGCTTGGCGCGGGGCGCCTATCATCTTAATAGTAACGGTACTTATGTTACTGGCATTAAGTAATATAGGAGGGTAGATGATATTATTAGTGCTCATTATTATTTTTATGCTAATTTTAGCGGCAACTGCGGCTTATAGCTGGTTCTTTTTTAGTAAAAAGATGCCGCCGAAGGTTAGCAGTGAAGCCTCTGCCGAGTTATTAGCCGGCGAAAATTGCGGCCTTTGCGGTTATCATAGTTGTGCCGCTTATCTAGAGGCGCTTTTGCTTAATAAAGAGAAAAATGCTCGCCGTTGCCGTCTGCAAGAAAGTTTTGAGCAAGAAAATTTTATTGCTAAACTTAAGGAGATTTATAACTATAATTATATAGCTGCAAACAAAGTAGCGTATGTTTTTTGCGGGGGCAATAAGCAACATAGCAAGTACCGCTTTAATTATACCGGTGTTGCCAGTTGTGCAGCGGCTCATTTAAATGTGTTAAATTCTAAGCAATGCTTATATGGCTGTATTGGGTTGGGCGATTGTGCAGCCTCCTGTCCGCAGCAAGCTATCACGGTGAGTAAAGGGCTGGCTTATGTGCATAAAGATTTATGTAAAAGCTGCGGCAGTTGTGTGGTTTTGTGCCCTACTAAAGTGATTAAATTTGTCGATAAAGCAGCTGATTTTGTTGTAGCTTGCAGCTCGCACGATAACGCCGAAGTTACCGCTGCCGCTTGTAGCGTTGGCTGTATGGCTTGCGGCACCTGTCTTAAGAGAGCGCCTTTGGGTGGTTTTAGCATTAAAGATAATCTTTGCTCTATAGATTACCGCACCGGGCAGGAAGATAGATGGCGCGCCGCCGTTAAGTGCGAGTCGCGAGCGATTGTCCCGCTGGCGAAGGACGAGCACAAGCGTTTTTTACGTAAATTACGGCAAGAAAAGGGCTAGCTAATGGCAGCGGAAGCAATCTTACTGTTGGCCGGCGATTTTCCGCTGGCTCAGCCCGAAGCTATTAAAGAAAAATATTACAGCCGCTGGCTTAAGGAGCTAACTGCTTTGCTTTATAGCCGGAGCGAGTACTTTTTTTTATTGTTTATCGAACGTGAGGGAGCGCAGTGGCTTAAAAGTAATCATAACGAATTATTAACCATTTGGCAGGAGCTGGCCGCTCATAAACGATTGGAGCTACTGGGGGGGCTTTTTGATAATTCCTTACTTGGATTAATTTCTAATACAGATAGACTTGGCCAAATTGAGGATAGTGCTATTTGGGCGCGTGATATTAGCAAACACAAGCCACGCGGCTTTTTTTTGCCCTATGGGCTGTGGGAGCCAAGTTTTCCGGCCATATTGGCCCCTCATAGCTTTAATTATAGTTTTGTGGCTGCCGAACTTTTTATTAATGCCAAAGCTAAAAATCTTTTTAAAGCTTATTTAGTGGAGGAAACCGCGAAAACGGTGGCGGTTTTTCCTTATTTTACTTTAGAGGCAAGTAAAGATTATCGGCAGTTGGCAGCCGATTACGCCCAGCTGGCCGAGAAACAGGGCGGTAATCTATTAACTTTTTTATTTAAAGATTTTAACACGAAATGGTTGGCCGGTTTTTTAGAGGAGCTAAAGAGTTACGGTATTGCTTTAACTCAGCCGGCTAAATATTTAAAACGTCAAATGGTTTTGCAGCGGCTTTACCTGCCGGCTTCTGGGGCCGAAACTTTGGGCGGTAATCATAATTTTTATCGTAATTACCTTTTTGAACAAGTAGAAACCGGTTTGCTTTATGCCCGCGCTTTGGCCGTAACGGCGGCCGTACGTTTAGCTAAAGATAAAGGCCAAAAGAAATTAGCGCTTAAATCTTTGTGGCAAAGTCAAAATCACCAACTTTATTGGGCCAGTCGTTATGGCGGTATTCGTAACCCGGTTTTGCGCGATTATGCTTATCGTAATTTATTACAGGCCGATAGTTTAGCCGGCGGTGATAAATTAAATTACGGTTTAATCGAGGTGGATTTTGATTTAGATGGTGCCGGCGAGGTGCTTTATCGCGGAGCAATTTATAATGCTTTTACTCAGCATACAGGTGGGCTTTTATTTGAACTGGATTACCTGCCTGCCGGCAAGAATTTACTTAATATTTTTAATGATGGGCCGTTGCAAAGGGCTTTTCATGATGTTTTTGTGCCTATAAAGAGTGATTGGGCTGTTATGGCAGAAGAATTGAAGGAAGATAATTTTTATCAATGTAAAACTCAACCCGATGCCGATAGTGTTAATTATTTAACAGAGAAAATATTAGACAAAAAGAAAATCAGCATTAAGAAAGAATATATTTATTATAAAAATACCTTCGAAGTTAATTATTACTTTAAAGGTGAGATTTTAACCAATTATTATTTTTGCAGCGGTCATTACCTTTCATTAAGTGAGCAGGCTAACTTATTAATTAATGATGAATTTTGGCAGGGCGAGCAAATAGCTAATGTTAATAAATTAACGATTATTGATGAAGATGACCTGCATTTCGATTATAAATTTTCGCAGCCGGCTATTTTAAATTTTAAAACTTTATCTACTCATTTAAATTTTGCCGGCGAACAACAACAGATAAGGCAGGGGGCAGCTATTTGGCTGGCCTTTCCGCTGGCTTTAACGCAGGGCAGCGGCAGGTTAACTATCGAGGTAAGTTTTTACAACTTAAAGGAATAAATAATTAAAGCAATGATGGTGGCAGTCGTTATTTTAAGTAAAGTTATTCTTGCAGGTGTTTAGGTGTGGACAGTAATCAATTTACAATTATCTACGAAGACGAAGCTATTTTGGTGGTAGTAAAACCGCGCGGTTTAGCTACAGCTCCTTTAGCTAAAGATATTAATGGTAACAACTTAACCAAGTTGGTCTTTAACTATTGTCCGGCTATTGCTTTGGTACAAGGGTTTAGCGGCAGCGAGGGCGGGCTGCTGCACCGTCTTGATAATGCCACAGAAGGGTTGGTACTTTACGCTAAAGAGCAAAGCTCCTTTGATTTTTTACTTAATGAAGCCAAATTGTCAAATTTTAAAAAATATTATTTAGCTTATAGTTTAGCCGGTTTAGCTAATCTTAATCCAGATAACATTAAAGAAAATAATTGGCAAATATTATTAAATAAAAATAAATTTGGTAATTTTAAAATAGCTTTAACTACCGGTTTTGTTAAAGCTAAAGCTAAAAGCAGCAAGGTGCGGGCGGTAGGGTTAAGCGGCTCGCTAAAGGCCACGAAACCTTACCTTAGTAACTTTACTTTAAATAGTGATAAAGATTTTATTAAGATAGATTGTTTTTTAACGCAAGGGTTTAGGCACCAAATTAGAGCCAGTTTGGCGGTTTTGGGGCTGCCTATTATCAACGACCCGCTTTATAATGCGGGTAATTGTAAGGGAACTATGCAGTTTTGGGCAACGGCTTTAGCCTTTAAGCACCCTAGCGGTGAGCAGCTTTTTATTGATTACGAGCCCGTAACTAACGCGGAAAAACAGTAACGTTTAAGCTAAAAATGTTACGCGAGAAAGGGTTATAACCGCCCGTACGGCCAATGGTAGGAAACCATACTAAATCATCACTGCCGCTGGCAACCTCTCGGGCGTAATAACCATCGGGATTAATGCCATTTAAGTTAAAGGAGTTGTGCGAAAATTGGTATTGCATATTTACCACCATTGGTATGCGGCGGCTACTAGATACGGCGCGTAAATCGTAGTTAAGGCCAAAGCTAAAGATGTTGTTAAATTGATAGATACCATCAAATAAAAAGTTTTTGCGCGGTGGCCGTAAACCGCCATGGTAAGGGTAGGTAGCCCCAAGCCCACCATTAATCCGGCTGGGGTCGTGGTACCAAAAGGTATCAACTACCTCTAATCCTCTGTCTTGATATTCGCTCTGGCGGCCGCTGTTGGGGCTTACACGGTTAGGGTTATCGTCCACACGTCTAATCCAGCCGTCGCTCCACAAATTAACTAAAACCTTAGGGTTAGTGCCGCTGCGGATAAGCTGCCAGCCCAGTGAAAGTTGCAAGCCCGGTAAAGGCATAGTTTGTAAAGTAAGTTTAAATTCATCGCTGTTGGCAGGCAGATAGGTGGCTATAGCCATACCTTCGTTGGTAAAGCTGGTATCGGTATGAATAGAATGGGGTGAGTTAATAGGGTTATGCGGGTCGGGGTTAGGGGTGCCGTTAAAGTTATATTGTTTAAAATAATGGCTGTAAGTATACGGCTCGATTTTGGTGTATTGAAAGGTTAAAGTGGCAAAAGGTAGTAGTTGAATACTGGGCAGGTTAACCCTTGCTCCCAACTGTAAAGCATATAAATTGCGAGCGTGTGAAAGATTCGTTGGGCTGCCAACCTCATCGGCGGCAAGTTCTAGCCAAAACTTGGCTACACCGGGCCAAATGGTAGCGGCCGAAATGCCGGCAAACATATTATCGTTTTCGCCGTAAAGCAGCTGGCTAAAAAAGTAAAAACCTAAAGGATTAAGGTAGCCCAGCTCGAACCGCTGGCCGTAAACTACACTTTGAAAGAGGGCAAAATAAAAATAATCGGACATAAAAAATTCGCCCATCTGAAAGGCCATCATTTTATTGTTTTGCACAAAACCATTGCGTACCCAGCTGTCGTAGTAGCCGCCGGTGGGCATATCAACAAAGCCCGGGCTGGTAGACCAGTTACTCCAACGAGGATTACCGGTTGGGTCGGCGTCAATTTGGTTAAGGCCATAATGGCCGCGCCCGCTGCTTTTGGCATCGGTGGCAAAGTAACCCAGCGAGGCTGTCATGGTATAAAAGTTAAACCAATTAAGCGGCCTTACCGACATATCAAAGGCGTTGTAAGGCACAGCGGTATCGGAGATATTAAGGCCGTGCGAGCCATGCCCTACACGGCGGGTATCAAGCATACCAAGCCTGATTAAGATACGGTCGTCCCACAGGCTGGCGGCAATTTCGGGGCTCATTTCGTAGCCTACCGTTAGCTCATCGCTGCCGCCTAGCCCGGCATCATCGGAGCCTACACCTTGATGAAAGCCCATACCGCGCGGTACAAAAAAAGCGGGCCTAGCAAACGGGAAAGGATTGAGGCGGCTGCCGACAAAAATAAGGTCGGCGTTGTAACTAATCATACCGTCTAAAAAATCACCCCGTCCGTAAAGTTGGAAAGGAATGGCCATGTAAGAAGCACTTAGATTTTCGGCAGCTACCCTAAAATCGAGGCCTATGGTAACACCTAAACTGGCCCACGACCTTTGGCCAAAAAAATCGAGGCGGCCCAGTAACAGCTGTTCGCCGCCAGTGTTATCTTGGCGGACGAAAGCCGAAAATTCTTCTATATAAAAATCGAGCACTGCTTGCTCGCGGCCGGTAAGCTGGTAGCGTTTGCTGTCAATTTCGGCCAGTAGCAGGCTAATTTGCCGGCGTGTATAAGGCCTTACTTGGGTAAGGCGGGTAACGAGGCCGCGCGCTTCGGCGGTATCTATTAAGCTATAAACGGGGTGCCGGGTATTAACAGCCAGATTTTGCTGAGCCCATAAAGCGGTGGTTAAAAAAAGTAATAGGATTAAAGTTATCTTTTTTAGCATAATCAATTTAATTGTTAGCATTTTATAGCCAAGTTGTCAAGGGTAGCTAGGGTTTTTCAATTTATTTTAAAAATATTAATTGTGGTAACAAGTGGGGAGTTGCCCTTGTAAAAACCGGATAAATTTGCCATAATTACTCAATATGGATTATGATATAATAGTAATAGGCGCCGGCCACGCCGGGATAGAGGCGGCCTTAGCGTCCTCAAGATTGGGCTTAAAAACTTTGCTGGTTACTCAAAATACCGAAAGTATTGGCCGTATTAGCTGTAACCCGGCTATTGGCGGTCTTGCTAAAGGTAATATTGTGCGCGAGATTGACGCCCTTGGCGGGCAAATGGCGCAGCTTGCCGATGCCAGCACTTTGCAATACAAGCTTTTAAACGAAAGCAGAGGCGGCGCTGCCCAAAGCCCGCGCGCCCAAATAGATAAACATTTGTACAGCCGTTTGGCCCGTGCCGCTCTGGATAACGAAACCAATTTAAGTATCTATCAAGAAACAGTGGTAGATTTAATTATTAAAGATGGTAAACTTGTTGGCCTTAAGCTGGAGCGCGGCGGTATGGTAAGCTGTAAGGCGGCTATTATTTGCAGCGGCACCTTTATGGAAGGCTGTATTATGCTGGGCAGCTACCGGCAGCCTTACGGCCGTATCGGCGAGCCGGCAGCTTTTGGTTTAGGTAAATCTTTGAGGAATAATGGTTTAACAGTGGGTCGTTTAAGTACCAGCACCAGTGCCCGCGTACGTATGCGCAGCTTAAACACCGCTAAGATGAAGTTACAAGAGGGCACTTTACCGCAAGTAAACTTTAGTTTTTTTAACGATGATAAATTTATTGGTAAACCCAACCGCCCCTGTTATATGGTGTATACCAATGAAAAAGTGCATAAAATTGTGCGCGATAACATTAAATTTTCGCCCATCTGGACAGAGGCAGCTGGCGGCCCGCGTTATTGCCCCAGCTTTGAAGAAAAAGTGATGAATTTTCCGCATCACGAGCGTCATCTTATTTACATTGAGCCGGAGAGCAACGAAAGCGATGAGGCTTATCTTAACGGTATTTATTGCGGTTTGCCCGAAGATTTGCAGTTACAATTTTTGCGCCAGATAGAAGGACTAGAGCAAGTAGAGATTATTAAGCCCGGTTATGCCGTAGAATACGATTATGTAGATGCCAGCGAGCACCATCTCACTTTAGAGAGTAAGATAATTAGCGGCTTATACTTTGCCGGCCAAGTAAACGGCAGCAGCGGCTACGAGGAGGCGGCGGCGCAGGGTTTTTGGGCGGGAGCTAATGCGGCCCTAAAGATATTGGGCCGCCCGCCCTTTTTGTTAGACCGCAGCGAGGCCTATATGGCGGTGCTGGTTGACGATTTGGTAACCAAAGGCACTAATGAGCCCTACCGTGTGTTTAGCAGCCGGGCGGAATATCGTATGCGGCTTAGGCACGATAATGCCGACCGCAGGTTGTTTAGTAAAGCTAACGAGTTAGGTTTATTAAATGAAGAAAGAGTAAATTATTTTTACAAAAAACTTACCCAAATGGAAGCGATGCAAGAGCTACTTAAGCAGCAAGCTTACGCCGGTAAAAAACTTTATGACCATTTACAAGACCCAAAATTTTTATTGGCCACCGCGATGGAGCAGTTACCGGCTTTAGCGGCTTTGCCTGCCGCTTGGCGGAGTAGTTTATACCACGATATTAGGTACAGCGGTTACGAAAAATTGGAGCAGGAACAAGTGGAGCAATTTAAAAAAAATGAAGAGAAATTAATTCCTGCCAATTTTGATTACGGATTAGTAACTACTTTATCGCTGGAAAGCCGCGAAAAATTAAGTAAAATTAGGCCGGCTAATTTGGGACAGGCCGGCCGCATTGCCGGTATCCGCCCCGCCGATATAGCAGTGCTGACGCTGGCGTTAAAACGGACAGGGAAGTTAAACTACTAATGCGATTTTGAGCGTAATACGTATTGGCTGGGCGTATGATTAATAAGGAGTAAATATAAAATGGCATATCATTTAATAACTGGTAATAATTTATCTTTACTTATTAAAGAGCAAGCTCCTCTCTTTAAGGCCGCCGGCCTTTTGGGTGATGAGCCGTATGTTATTTGCCAAAATAAACAAACGGCCGGTTTTGTGCAAAGCCAACTGGCCGCCGGTGAAGGCATTGTGGCGGCTTTTAACAGTAACCTGCTGGAAAGCGCTTTGCGTGAGTTACTTAATGGATTTAATATAGTTAAAGAAAAATTAAATGAGAGCTCATTAGTGCATACCAACGAAGTTAAACTTTTGTTATATAAATATTTAGATAATATTTTACAAAATGGTGATTTACCCGGCGAGTTAAGTGAGATTAAAGCCTATCTGCCCCATCTTGAGAGTGGGAACGATGTTAAACTTATGCAGTTTTGCGATAGTTTGGCCGGTTTATTTACCAGTTATGGTATGAATTTACCCGGTTTAATTAGTCGCTGGCAAAAAAATGAGGCGGCGGCTAATCAACAAGAGGCTTTGCAAAGTTACCTCTGGCGGTTATTGGCGAACAACGGCCATTTTTTACTAAGCGATATGCTGGCCTTAGCGATAAATAGCGCCGAAGGTTATGGTGGCCCTATTAAAAAGGTGATTTTAGTGGGCGGCAGCTTTTTTGGCGAGCAAGCCTTGCGTTTTTTTAGACGGTTAAGTGAGGATATTCAGCTGTATCATTTAATGGTTATGCCGCTAAAACAGCAAAACGAGGCCACTTTTATTAATTTATACGGACAAAGCGGTTACGAATTTACCAATTTCATTAACAATTTTAATTTAATTACTAATAACTATGAACAAAGTTATCCCTCCACTAATTTGGGGCAGTTGCAGGCCAAAATTTATGAACAAGACAATAAGAAAATTGATTTAAATAAAAATGATGACAGCTTTACCATCTTTAGTACGGCCAATAAAAGACGCGAAGTAGAGTTAGCTAAAGATTTAATCTTGAAATATTTAAATAATGACGATAATTTAAATTTAGGTGAAATAGCCCTTATTGCCCCTAATATTAACGATTATGTTAGCCATATCGAGGCTGTTTTTGGCCGTAATCCTTATCTAAACTATAATGTGGCCGATATTGCCGTTACCGAAAGTTACAGCGAAGCCTTTATGGCTTTGCTCAATTTAGCCGGCTCTCAATTTAGTCGTAGAGAAATTTTTGCTTTAATAGACAATCCCTTTTTTGCCAACGCCAAGCACATTACCGCCGAAGACAGAGCCATTTGGCTTAAGTTTTGCAGCCATACGGCGGTGGCTTATGGGGTAACGGAGCAGCATCGCCGCCAGCTACAGCTAAGTCCCACGGCGAATGGCAGCTGGTATTATGGCCTAGACAGCTGGTTAAGCAGTTTGTTGGAGGGAGAAACTTTAGCGGGCATTAACAATGAAAGCGAAGAACAAGGCGAAAGTTTGGGCCGTTTATTAAAATTAATTTTAGATTTGTACCATGATTTTTATCCTTTAAAAGATAAAAAGTTAAATTTTATAGAGTGGTGCAAATATTTAGAGTCTTTAATGCGCAAACACTTAGCCGGCGAAGAGGCGGCCGGCTGGGAATTAAAAAGTGTGTTTAGAAATTTACAAAGAACGTATCAAACGGCGGGATTGGCCGGCTTAAAAACTAAAGGGTATAAAAATGATAGTTTTAGTTTTGATGTAATGCTTAATTATTTAAGTGAGGTAAGCGCCCTAAGTGAGCACCGCAAAGGTGAGGTAAAAAATGGTATTAATTGCGCCTCGCTGCTGGCTTTGCGTACTATCCCCTTTAAAGTCATTATTTTTATGGGATTAAATAACGATTTTCCAGCTAACGACCGGCCCTCGCAATTTAATTTAAACCAAATAGTTAGCGCAAGTTTCGATTTAAGCCTGCAAACAACGCAGCGTTACGCTTTTTTAGAGGCTGTAATGGCGGCCGAAGAAAAATTGGTGCTTAGTTACCGCGATAAAGATGAAGGCGGTGAACCTTTAGAGCCTAGCCCCGCTTTAAACGATTTAGTAAGTTATGGTTTTGGCCAAGAGTTCACTAAGTTAAGCTGTTTTAGCCGGCTGCCTTTACATAGCTTTGATAAACGTAATTTTAATAGCGATAACTCTTACCATAGTTACGATAGCGAGGCCTTTAAACTAGCCAATACTTATAATTATGGCCAGCCGCTGCCCAGAAGTAAATATAACTTAAATAATGAAAATCAAACTGCTAGTTATAGCCGGCTTAAAAGTTATTTTAAAGAGCCTAAAAAACATCTTTTAAAGTTGCTGGGGGCAAGCAGTCTTTCTTTAGTGCTGGAAGAAGAAGTAGAGAGTGAAAATTTTACCAACGATAATTTAATTTTTGAGCTGCTTAATCAATTAAAAGAGCAGCTTAACGAAGGGTGGCCAATCGATTTTGATAATTTTTTTAATTTAAATTTAGCCAAAATTGAGCAGCAAGGCGGGCTGTCGCCTTCGTTTTATAGTGGCGGTTACCGGCAAAAACTTAAAGAGCAATTAAAGCCTTACATTGCTTTGGCTAACGGCTTAAATTTAAGCGGCAAAGCCGGCCGGTTAAATTTGGAATCGTCGCTGCTAAAGGAGCAGCTGCAACTTACCGCCTATCTGGCCGGCAACGAGCAGTTTCTTTTGGCTTTTAACATAGGTAAAAATTTACTGCGTACCGCTATGCCGTGTTATATGGATATGCTTTTCGCCGCCGCCGAAGGAGTTAAACTTAATGGTTATTTAGCTGCGGCCGTTAAAGATAAAGAGCCCGCACTGCTTAAACTGGCCGCTAATTTTAATGCCGAGGAGGCT
>Ga0131853_10002479_pt1 | contig 32935 bp, 29 predicted proteins | sample TergutLab28metaG_FD_92764 | JGI IMG/M metagenome (GOLD analysis project Ga0131853, IMG submission 92764) | Labiotermes labralis P1 segment gut microbial communities from Petit-Saut dam, French Guiana - Lab288 P1 (version 2) (version 2) | ecosystem: Host-associated > Arthropoda: Insects >... | reverse complement strand
TTCTTTTTAAGAATAATGCAGAGGACATTAAGTTTAATAAAAATGTGATATAATTAGTTTATTAAAAGAAAGGGTATTTAATTATGTTTTGTGTATATTGTGGAAATAAAATAGAAGAGACATTTAGAGTTTGTCCTAATTGTGGTGCATTATTGGATGGTAATGGACTTAATCCTCATATTCAATCAAATATGGGATATACCTCAACAAATCCTTATATTCAACCAAATATGGGATATACTCCAACAAATCCTTTTCCTGGTCCCTCAACACGTCGAAAAACAGGTGTAGAAGTTGCAGCATTAATTATGGTTATATTGGCTGCTATATTTGTAGTTAGTGTATTGTTTGCATATGAAGAAGTAATTGCTGCCATGCAAGAAGAAATTGAGACTTATGATGCGCTTGCATTTGCTCTTGGGACAGTATTTATACATGGAACTCTTTCAATATCAGCATTTTTTATGGGATTGTCAGCAAGAAAAGCAGATAAAAATGGTATGAACTTAACAATTATAGCAATGTCAATTGGTGTAATAGTATTATCAATTGTTCAAGTTATATTAATAGTTAATTATATAGGATAAACGAATATACTAAAATGGACATTATGTCCTTTTTTTTGTATAATTAAAGAAGGTGAATTACAATGAATCACGAAAAATGTTTAGAACTTAGAAATACGCATACGGACTTTTATTATAAAAGTTTTAATGTTGAAGAAACTCATGAAGAGTATGTAATAACTTTTCATTTTTTAGTGCCTGAATTAGCTGAGTTTAGACCATGTATAAAAATAGAGAAAAAAATGTTAGTAAATACTAATATGGAGTATATAAATTTTCTAGCATTCCATATCGGTTTAGTTGAACTAATAAGCTATTGGAAGTGTACTTGTAGTCCTAATGTTATAGTAGAAGCGGGTTCAATTACTGGAGATCAAATAACTTGGTTTTTAAAAATGTATTATCATGGTTTAGGTGAATTTTTCTATGTGAATGGAATTACTTTAGCAGAAGATGATTTTATGAATATAATATGTAATGGTCCAAATATAATTAAACCATATCTTCATTATCATGGTACCGGTAATTTAATCGCGATAGGTGGAGGGAAAGATTCTTCGGTAGCATTAGAGGTATTAGCAGGTGAAGATAATATATGTACAATGATGAATCCTAAGGAACCAGGAATTGAATGTATGAAAGTAGCTGGTTATGATGAATATATTAAGTATACTCGCACTATTGATCCAAACTTATTGGAATTAAATGATAAAGGTTATTTAAATGGTCATACTCCGTTTAATGCATTAGTCGCTTTTACAACATATTTAGTTGCCTATTTAAGTGATAAAAAGCATATAGTGCTTTCTAATGAAGGAAGCGCTAATGAAGAAACAGTAATAGGAACAAATATTAATCATCAGTATTCTAAGAGTTATGAATTTGAAAATGATTTTAGAGAGTACAGTGATAAATATTTAGGTGGCCATATCGAATATTTTAGTTTACTTAGATGTTTAAATGAGTTACAAGTAGCGCTAATATTTTCTCAATATAAAAAATATCATTCAGTGTTTAAGAGTTGTAATGTTGGCAGCAAATCAGCACCATGGATATGGTGTAGGAAGTGTCCAAAATGTTTGTTTGTTTTTATAATACTTAGTCCTTTTTTAACAGAAGAAGAACTAATAAATATATTTGGCAGTAACTTATATGAAGATGATAGTTTGTTGGATACATTTAAAGAGTTATTAGGTTATGGAGAAACAAAACCATTTGAATGTGTGGGAACTATAGGGGAAATTAGATATGCTGTAAGTTTAGCCGTAGATAAATTTGATAAGTTACCGTATTTATTAAAGTTTTATAAGGAGAATTATCCTTTGGAATTAGATGTAGATTACATAAAAGCGTTCAATGAAGAACATAATATTAAACCAGAGTTTTTGAAAAAACTAGAGGGGGAGTTAAAAAAGTATGTATAATAAGATAATAGATTATCTTGAAAACAAGCATGTTGCCATATTAGGTTTTGGAATGGAAGGAATATCAACATATAATTTTATTCGTAGACATTCTGATATGCATTTAACAATTGTTGATAAAGATGATGTTTATGAGCCTAATAAAGAAATTCTTCAGGGTGATGATCATGTTAATTATGTAATTGGTGATGAATATTTAGAAAATTTAGATGAGTATGATATTGTCATTAAAAGTCCAGGAGTAGTAACGAAGGATATTGATATATCTAACATTAAATTTTCATCACAATTAGAACTGTTACTTAAGTTTAATAGAGAAAATGTTATTGGTATTACTGGTACAAAGGGTAAAAGTACAACTACAACTCTTATATATGAAATATTAAGAGCTAATTCACTAGATGCTAGATTATTAGGTAATATGGGGATTCCTCTTTTTGATGATATTGAGACAGTTACAGAAGAATCAAAACTAGTTATTGAAATGGCTGAATTACAATTAGAGTTTGTAACATATTCACCACATATTGGAATTATTTTAAATATGTTTAAATATCAAAATGAAAAAGATTATATGATATATTTTAGTGATATTGAACCATTAAATACATATATTTCTGATGAATATAAAGGAAGACCATATCGTGCTCAAATGCATAATAAGAATATTACTTCACAGACAGCATATATTTATAGAGATATGATATCTTTAAATCAAAAAGAATTATTTGATATTAATACTGAAGTTAATATAATTGGGGAACATAATCTTAGAAATATTATGGTTTCATTAATTGTTTCAAGTATATTAGAATTAGATCTTAAAAAAACGGTGGATACAATTATTAATTTTAAATCACTTAAACATAGAATAGAATTAGTAGGAACATATAATGGTGTAATTTATTATGATGACGCTATTGCTACTATACCAAGTGCGACTATTCATGCAGTTAATGCTTTAAAGAAAGTAGATACTTTAATATTTGGTGGTTTAGATAGAGGAATTGATTATGAAGAATTTATTGAATTCTTAAATACTGGGATAGTAAAAAATCTAATATGCATGCCATCAACTGGGACGAAAATAAGTCTTAAAATTAAAAATAAAGATATTGAAAAGTATGAAGTTGAAACTTTAGAAGAGGCAGTTAAAATCGCCGATGAAGTAACCAAAAAAGAACATATTTGCTTACTGTCACCAGCAGCAGCAAGTTATGAATATTATAAGAATTTTATGGAAAAAGGAAGTGCCTATCAAAATCTTGTAAAAGGCTTATAATTGTTTACAAAGAAGAATAAATATGTTAAAATGAAGTTGTGTTCATAGAGGTAAGGTGATTATATGAGCGAGACAAAAGTTTATGAAACGACACAGTTTCAGGATGAGATGATTTCGCAAGTAATCAAAGAGGTGTCTGAGATACTAGAAGAAAGAGGATACAATGCGATTAGTCAAATTGTGGGGTATCTTATGAGTGGGGATCCAGGATATATTTCTAGTACAAAAGAGGCTAGAAGTAAAATTACCAGATTTGAGAGAACAAAAGTCTTAGAAGTTTTGGTTAAAGACTTCTTAGAAAAATGAGATATTTAGGTTTAGATTTAGGTAGTCGGACTTTAGGAATATCACTTAGTGATCTAACACATACGATTGCATCAAGTTATAAGACTATTAGGTTTGAAGAGAATGATTATGATTCATTAATTGAACCGTTAAAGACTATTGTTGAAGAATATCAAATAATTAAAATTGTTCTAGGATTTCCTAAAAATATGAATAACACGATAGGTGATAGTGCTAATCGCACATTACTATTCAAAACCAAATTAGAACAGTCCATAGGGTTAGAAGTAATTATGCAAGATGAGAGATTATCAACTGTATCAGCACATAACTATATGTTAGAAGCTGATATGTCTAGAGGTAAACGTAAAGAAAAGATTGATTCATTAGCAGCAAATATTATTTTACAGACTTATTTGGACAAAGAAAGAAAGGAATAAAACTATGGAAGAGAAAATGACATTTAAAGTAATCAATGATGAAGGAAATGAGATAGAATGTGAAGTATTATTTACATTTGATTCTGATGAAACAGGAAAGAGTTATATTGTTTATACAGATAATACAGTAGATGAAGATGGAAATACTAAAGTATATGCTTCAATTTACAATCCTGATGATGAAGAAACAAAATTAATTCCAATCGAGTCAGATAAAGAATGGAAAATAATCGAAACTATTTTAGAAGAATTACAAAATGAAATTCAAGGAGAAGAAGAGGGAACAGAGTAATTTACTCTTTTTTCTTTATGGAGATAAAACATGAAAAAAATATTAATTATAATTGGAATATTAATAGCTGTAGTAATAATAACAATAGTGTCATTAATTACATATTATAATAGAAGCCTAAGAGCAGTAGACCCAAATAATGATGAGATTATTGAAGTTGTCGTTCCAACAGGAAGTAATTATTCAACAATGGCAAATATTCTATATGAACATGATTTAATTCGTTCACCGTTTACATTCAAAATTTATGTAAGTTTAAATCCGCCTGAAAAACAATTGTATGCCGGTGTCTTTATGCTTAGTCAAAATATGAGTGTATCTGAAATAATAGAGGCATTAGGAGAAGGACCTGCATTTGATTATAATACAGAGAGATTAGTTATTCCAGAAGGGTTTAGAATGGATCAAATAGCAGCACGTGTTGCCCCTATTGTTGGTTCTACAGAAGAAGAAGTATTAGACCGTTGGTCTGATGAAGAATTTTTAGACATTGTAATGGAAAGATATTGGTTTGTTACTAATGACATCAAAAAGAAGGGAATTAGATTTCCATTAGAAGGATATTTTTTTCCAGAAACATATCAAGTATTAAAGTCCTCAACAATAGATCAAATCGCGTTTGTCTTATTAGATCAAATGGAAATGGTCTTAGAAAAATATAGAGAAGGAATTGAATCTTCAGATTTAAGTATTCATGAAATCTTAACTATGGCATCTATTGTTCATCATGAGGCTGGTGTTCCAGATGATAAAGCTAAAATAGCATCAGTCTTCTTTAATCGTTTAGCGCGTAATATGAGACTTCAAACTGATCCAACTGTTGGATATGCAGTATGGAGATTTAATGTAAATTTTTATACTAGAGAAGAATTAAATGTTGATTCGCCATATAATACATATATGTATCCAGGACTACCAATCGGACCAATTGGCAACCCAGGAGAAGCAAGTATAAAAGCAGTTATAAATCCTGCTAGCACATCATATATATTCTTTATGGCAGATATCTGTAGTGGTGACCCAAAAACTATTTTTGCTGTAACTTATGCTGAACACAGTGCTAATGTATGTAAATATTTAGGTTGTCCAAGAAAATGTTAGGAGAGTTTAATGAAATATATAATATATACAATCTTAACCATTTTATTAATAATTGGATTATTAGTTTTTCTACCTATTAGTAGTGAAGATGTAAATACTCCAGATTTAAAAGAAGAAACACCTAAAATTCCAGAAATAGTTATAAATGATAGATTTTCATTAATACAAAATACTAGCGAGAGGGATGGAGACATTACACATATTATGATTCATTTTATGAGTAATGTAGTAGCAAATCCAAACAATCCATATGTAATTGAAGATAATGTTGCTATATTAGAAAGATATGGATTAAGTATTCACTATATAATAGATAGAGATGGAATAATATATAAACTTGTTCCAGAAGAATTAGTTGCATGGCATGCAGGGAATGGATCTTTAGAAGGTTTTCCAAATATGAATAATAGAATGAATAATTATTCAATAGGAATTGAACTATTAGGAATTGGAACAGAAGATGAAATGACCTCGTTTATATCTAGAGAACATTATAGGAGAGTGCCTGCTGAACATATAGGTTTTACACATGCTCAATATGAATCTTTGAATAACTTACTGAATGATATATTGAGGAGAAACCCAACAATTCTACCTAATAGAAATCATATAGTAGGACACTCAGAATGGACTGCTGGTATTAGACCGGATCCAGGCGAGTTATTTAATTGGAAACTATTTGACTTTAATAAATAAAGACCTTAACAGGTCTTTTTTAAACTAGACTAAAACATAAATAAATGATATAATGTTATAGTCTTTTTAGCTTTTAGAAAGGAGATATATGAGCAAAATAAAAATGTTTGCCCTAGGAGGGTTAAACGAAGCAGGAAAAAATATGTATGTCGTTGATGTCGACAATGATATTTATGTATTTGAAGCGGGTTTAAAATATGCAGATGATCGTTCATTAGGTATAGATTATATTATTCCTAATTTTGATTATCTAATAGAAAATAAAGAAAGAATAATTGGAGTATTCATAACACATGGACATGATGAATGTATGGGAGCTTTAGCTGATATAGTAGAAGTTATACCAGAAATAAAAATATATGGAACGGCATTTACATTAGAATTTATCAAACAAGATTTAGAGGTAGCAGATATTAAGAATGCAAACCTAATAGAATTAGCAATCCATAAAAAAATAGAGTTCGGTAAAAACAGTATTTTTCCAATTAGAGTTTCTCACTCTGTACCAGATTCAGTAATGTTTGTATTAAATACAGAAGATGGTGCGATTATATTTACGGGTAGTTATTTGTTTGATCCATCTATGTTGGATTCATTTGCATGTGATATAGGAAAAATTGCCTATGTAGGAAAACAAGGAGTTTTATGTTTAATGGGAGAATCAGTATATTCTTCCCTTAGTGGATTTACTTCACCTAATCATCGTGCTCAAAGTATTATTAGAGAATCATTAAATAAAAATCCAGGAAGAATAATATTTAATATAATGCAAACACAAATATTTAGAATACAAGAACTACTTAATGAAATAACAAAATCAGATAGAAATATTGTAATAATGGGTAAAAAACTAGAAGCAATAATACAAAAGGGTATTGATATGGGTTATATTACTTTTGATAAAGAAAAAATAAAATCTATTAGAAGTGTTAATGAACCAGGAATAGTAGTCGTTGTTGCAACAGAAAGAGAAAATCCATATGCAAGTATTAAAAGAATAGTTAAAGGATATGATAAGTTTGTAACTTTAACAGAAGAAGATACAGTTTTATTTGCATCTACTATGTATGACAATACTGAAGTAACGACTATTAATTTATTAAATGAGATTGCAAAAATTGGATGTAATCTAATTAATATATCTACAAAATATTTATCACTTCATGCATCAAGTGAAGACATAATGATGATGATTAATATGATACACCCAAAATACTATTTTCCAGTTATTGGAGAATATAAAGGACAAGTAGAAAATGCTCGTCTAGCATATAAATTAGGAATGAATGAAGACAACGTACTATTAAAACTTAATGGTGATGTAATTGAGTTTAATAATGGTGAATTAAAAGATACTGGAGAAACAATAAAAGTTGATGAAATATTGATTGATGGAACAGGATCAGGAGATGTTGGAGACCTAGTTTTAAAAGATAGAGAGCTATTGGGCGAAGATGGAATAGTTATAGTTGCTACCACAATAAACAAAGAAACAAAAAAGGTCTTAGCAGGACCAGAAATACTAACTAGAGGATTTATATACGTAAAAGACAACAGTGATTTAATAGAAGAAGCTGAAAAGATATCACTTACTGTTGTTGAAGAAAACTCAAATCCACAATATGTTGATTTCAATAAAATTAAACTAGGTATTAGAGATAGATTAGGTAAATTTTTCTATCAACAAACATCATCTAAACCAATGGTAATAGTAGTAGTTCAAGAAGTATAATTTTATACTTCTTTTTTTTGCAATTCTTAAAAATTATTAAAGCACCTCTTTAGCCCTTGATATATATATATATATATATATATATAATAGATAGTATTAGTGTTAGATTAGGTGGTGAGAAAATATGAAATTTGTATCAGCAAACTGTCCAAATTGTGCAGCACTACTTGAGCTTGATCCAAAAAATGAGCAAGCTAAATGTGAATACTGTAAATCTACGATTTTTGTAGAAGAAGCAGTTGAAAAACATAGAGTTGAACTTTCAGGAAAAGTAGAAGTTGAAGGAGTATCAACTATATCAAATCTTTTAAAGAGAGCGAAAAAATTTGAAAATGAACAAGAATACGAGGAAGCTATTGTTTATTATGAAAGAGTGCTAGATGTTGATTTTGATAATGAAGAAGCAAATGAAGCTGTGAAGAGGTTAAAATATGCCGGTACTGGAGTTTTGAGATTGGAAAGACTTAATGATAATGGTGTAAAATGCCCTATTCATGTTGAAGAAATTGATAGAGAAAATAATTCGCCAGAAGAGTCAAAAAAAGTTCTTTTGCCAGAAAAATATAAAAAAGGAAAATCATTTAAAACGCTTGCAATAGTGCTAATAATTATCGGGATTGCTATTGGAATCGCTGCATTGTCACCTGATGACGAAACACAAGTAAATGATGAAAAAGAATCAGGAGTAATTGAAACCATTATAATGCCAACACTACTCATAGCGGCAGGAGTATTAATTCTTGTGAAATCAAAAGAGGTAAAACAATATAATGTTTTTATTCGTTCCGATGAAGGAAAAAAATACAAAAATGACAAGCAAATAGAAAATGCTGAAAAGTTTAAGCAACTTAAGAAAAAACCAAACACAATTGTTGAGAGCGGTGAAACACGTGATTTGCATTTAAATTATGGTTTGTATAAAGTATTATTATGGCAAACTGTGGTAACAATAGAATTAAATCGGAAAAAACCAAACGCGTGTATAATATTTAAACAATCAAAAACAGGAATTTTTGAAATAGTGTCAGTTAAATCCTTTAAAGGATAGATTATTAAATTAGAAAGGAGAGATAGAATGGAAAAGCAAAAAAAGAAAATGCCAGTGTGGTTAATAGTTGTGATTGTAGTAGTTGGTATAGGAATTTTGGGCGCTATACTGAGTGAAGATGATAGCAATCGAAATTCATCAAATAATGGAAATTCACAAAATGACAATGGAGCAGCTAATAAAGAAACAAGAGTAGAAGTCACGGTAATAGATTTTAGCGACATGGAAAGAGATGATATTAGATCATGGTGCAGCGAAAATAATATCACTTGTAATATTAATTCAGCGTATTCTAACGATATAAAAAATGGTTTATTTGTAAGTCAAAGCAAAGCAGACGGAGAAACTATATATGAAGGTGATAGTATAAATGTAGTTTTTTCGCAAGGTAGAGCACCAACATTAAGTCAAAGAAATGCTGTCAGCAGCGCTGAACAGTATTTAAGAGTAATGCCATTCTCGCGATCAGGTTTGATTAAACAACTGGAGTTCGAACAATTTTCTACAGCTGATGCAACTTATGCTGTAGACAATATTACTGTTAATTGGTATGATCAAGCATATAGAAGCGGTAGACAGTATTTAGATACTATGCCATTTTCAAGGGGCAGTTTGATTCGTCAGTTAGAGTTTGAGGGTTTTACAAGGTCTCAAGCTACACAAGCAGTAGATAAAATAGGGTTATAAAAAACAGAGAAATCTGTTTTTTTGTTGTCATATATTTGTTATTTTGTTATAATATAAACCAATGTTACTATTGGGGTGGTGAGTATCATGGGGGTAATGGGTTGGAACAATTTAGATATGATCAAAACTTCTAAAATAAAGAAGAAAAGGTTAGGCACTATTAATCCAATAGTATATGTTAATAGTGCGTTTTTTCTTGCTAATAAGACTGAGTATTCACTATTAATTGGTAATGTAAAATATGCGATTGAAGGAATGAATGAAAGAGCATGGAAGCTTCTAAATAAAAATAAATATGCGGAAGCTAAAAAAGTGTTTAATAAAATATTGGAGAGTAATCCTAATTATAATGATGCGCATGTAGGTATGTTTATTATTTTGCTTAATCAAAATAAAAAGGCCTATGAATCTTTTAAAAACGCTGTTCTTACAAAGACTGATGATAGTAATGATGAGTATTATAGAATATATCTGAATCTTTATAATAGCTTTATGGATATTAGTGATGACTATGATGATTTAATTGAAGTATTGTCTCCTGAAAGAGAATTAGTCGCATTTAATAAAAACTCGTATAATGGAAATTATTTAAAACTTCTTCGTTCCATAAAAAATGAACAATATGAAAAAGGTTTAAAATATTTAGAAAAATGTATGGAATTTAAACAGGATAACTTATATTTAAGAATAATAGAGAACTTGCTAACTACCGCGATAACTTATTCAAAGGAAAAAGCCGAACAAGCTCAGATACTTGAAAAAGAATTAACAACAAAAAGAACACAAGAATTTGCATCTTTTGTTAAAGAAAAAGATATATCTAGTGCGAAAGAATCATTAGAAAGAATTCTTTTTCACCGTGAATTAAATAGTCAAGATAATTATATATATTACTTATTACTTGAACTTATTGAAATGATTCAATTAGCATCATCAGATATCACATTTGAAATAATGCCGGTTACATATTCTTATACTAAATCAGAAGATGCATTATTTACGTTTTTTGAGGCTATTTCTATTGGTGATTATAAGTATGCTTATGAATCTGGAAAAAAGTGTAAGGGAAAACTATTAGATCGAACTGGATCAGCTCTTAAAGTAAATGTATATTTACAATTGTTGGAGTTCTTATTTTCCGTACTTGAGGAAAACCATAAAGAAATTGAAAATATAATTCAGATTATTGTTAATAATATTCAACGTGGTCATTTTAAACATGCTCGTAGTTTATATGAAAACAGTAAAGGGAATTTACAAAATTTTAGTGAAAAAATATTAGCAGCTTTATTTGATAAAGGAATAGACTTAGAGACAAACGAGTCTTCTATACATGTTCATGTTGATCCTGAGGATTATTATGAAGAAGAAAAAGATGAAGTAGAAAAAATACCAGAAGAAGTCTTAGCGGATATAGAAGAAGATGATGAGGTTGAAAAACAATTAGAAATGATTGATCCTGCCATTGAAGAATCCTCAATTATTGAGTTAACTGAATTAGTTAAGACTTATGATACACATCCACTAAGAGTACATTATGAATCTCAACATGAATACTTCTTGAACTATCAGGAAAATTTTAATAATTATAATTATGCTGATGCTAGAGTTTGGTTATCTAAGTTTGATCAATTATTAAGAGAAAACAATATTTTTAGAAGATTGGAACATCATTATAATAAAATTGAAATGGCTATAAAAGACAGAGAAAGTGGTCATCAATCAGAAAAGGAAGAACTATATAAACAGGCATTTACCTCTATGATGAATAAAGAATATAGCAAAGCCTATGAGTACTTAGAACAATATCAATCTATAAATAATGACATCAATAATAAAGGATATATATTATTAGGTAGATTATATACATTTATGGGCAAACCAGAAAAAGCAATAAATAACTATATTAGAGCGAACGCGATATCATTGGATCCAGATGCATATTACTTTTTAGGAGAATTACACTTTAAAAAACAAAAATGGAATGATGCGATATTCTTTTATCTAGCATATAATGATTTTTATCCAAAAGAAAATATATCAGTATATATCAGTTTATCTGAGTGTTTTAGAAGAATAAATAGTACTCATAAGGTAGTTAAGTATTTAAGAATAGCAGAAGAAATCAATGTTGATCAGCAAATAGGACTGTACCTAAAAAATAGAATTCAACAAGCAGAAATTATTAACAAAAAAAGAGTAGAATATTTTAACTTACAAAGAGGACATTTTGGTCAATAAAATTATTGAATTTTATCATAAGAAACATAGGTTATAGCCTATGTTTTTTCTATTGACAAAATACACTATATGCTCTATAATTATTCCAGAAGCGTTTTAACGCGGGCAAAGTAATAAATAAAACGAATGAGAGCGAGTTAGATACGGTGTGAGCTAATGATTACGATGTTTATGAAGAACCCCCGCTAGTAGTTGAGTTGAAATAATAGTAGGCTTAATCGGAAGTAACCCGTTATCCAATTACACGATTTTATTAGAAATCGATGAGAGGCTAATACTTGTATTGGCAAATTGGGTGGCACCGCGAATTCATTCGTCCCATATTTATAGGACGAATTATTATTGAAAAAATATATGCCTGATTAGCTCAGTTGGTAGAGCACCCGGCTGTTAACCGGTAGGTCGTAGGTCCGAGTCCTACATCAGGCGCCATTTTGATAATTAATCAGTCCAATATGAGACTGATTTTTATATATAAGGAGGTAACATGAGCAAATTTACAAGTGAAGTAGTAGATGATTTAGCAGATAAATTATTAATCGGATTAACCAAACCAGAAAATGAAATGGTAGTTAAAGAATTTGAAGAGATTGATAAAAACATCAATGTTTTAAACGATATACCAAATCTTAGTGGATGCGAATTAATGACACATTGTTTAGATGACTTTAGTTATGAATTAAAAGAAGATGTTGCTGAAACCTCAATCCCGATAGATGACTTATTAAAAAACTGTGATGACTATGTTGGAACGGAAATAAAAGTTCCAAAGGTGGTGGGATAATGAGTTATTTAAGTAGTAGTATTGTAGAAATACATGAGGCTTTAAAAAGCGATAAAACAACAAGTAAAGAATTAGTAAAAGATTCATTAAAAAAATCACATGAAACTGGGAAAAAGTATAATCCATTTGTAACTATTATAGATGATGCTGTCTCAGTAGATGTAACTGATTCACTTCTTTCAGGTATTCCTTATGGAGTAAAAGATAACTATGCCATTAAAGATATTTTAACTACAGGTTCAAGTAATACATTAAAAGATTATGTTCCATTTTATACGGCTACTGCTATAACTAATCTTAATAATGTTGGAGGAGTACCAGTAAATAAAACAGTAATGGATGAATTTGGTATGGGTGGAACTGGTATAACTGGACATACAGGAGTAGTTAAAAATCCATGGGATATTAAAAGAATGTGTGCAGGATCTTCTTCAGGAAGTGCTGCCTCTGTAGCTCTAGGTGTATATCCATATGCCCTTGGAACTGATACTGGAGATTCAATTCGTAAACCAGCTGCATACTGTGGTATCGTTGGATATAAACCAACATATGGAATGATTTCAAGATATGGAGTATTCCCATTCTCATCAAGTATGGATACTCTAGGTGTACTTACTAGAAGTGTCGAAGATGCAGCTATTGTAGTAGATGCTATGAAGGGTTTTGATGATAAAGATTTAACAACTTGGGATTCATCAGATATCAAATTATATGATTCGTTAACTGATAAAGTTAAAGGAAAAAAACTTTGTTATATAAAAGAATTATGTGACATTAAAAGATATAAAAATGCAAGTAAAGAACTTGCCGAGCATTTAAAAAACTTTATGAATGTAATAGAAAATGCTAAAAGTATTGGTATTAGTGTAGAGAGTGTTTCGATAGATGAAAAACTACTTTATGCTGTAAATCCTGCATATACAGTAATTACATGCGCTGAGGCGACATCTAATTTAGCTAATTTAACTAGTATAATATTTGGAAGAAGAACTGAGGGAGATAATTATATCGATCTAATGAAAAATTATCGTACGGAAGGATTTTCATCGTTAATAAAAAGAAGACTAGTAATTGGTTCATATGTATTATCATCAGAAAATAAAGATAAGTATTTTTATAATGCCCAGAGAGCTAGAAGATTGATCGTTGATGAATGGAAAAAACTATTCAAAAGTTATGATGGTGTAATTTTACCAGTATGTAGTGGACCAGCTAAACCTCTTGATTCTAAAGAAACAACAGATAAAGATTTACTTGCTTTAGAAAACCACTTACAAATAGGTAATTTTGGTGGATTTCCATCAATAACAATACCTTCAGGATTTATATTTAAACTACCTGTTGGAATAAATATAACTGGTAATTGCTATAAAGATAGTGATGTTTTAAATATGGCTTATGCCTTAGAAGGAACAACGAATCATAAAAACCAAATAGCAGGAGGTGTTAAGTAATGGATAACTATATCGTAATGATAGGTTTGGAAATGCACTGTGAAATTAGTAAGACTAATGCTAAAGTATTTTCCTTATCAGAAAACTCATATGAAAAAGAGCCAAATACAAATATTGGACTTCGTGATATGGCATTTCCAGGAAACTTACCTGTATTAAATAAAAAAGCTGTTGAACTAGCTTTAAAAACAAGTATAATTTTAGGTTGCAAACAACCGGAATATTTATATTTTGAAAGAAAACATTACTTCTATCCAGATTTACCAGGTGGATATCAAGTAACACAAGAAACTAAACCACTGCCTGTAGGTATATATGGGTCTTTTACGTTTGATTCTAAGGGTGAAGAAAAAACTATTAGAATTAATAATATTCATTTAGAAGAAGATGCCGCAGCCAGTGAACACTTTGATACATTTTCAACAATTGATTATAACCGTGCGGGAGTACCGTTACTTGAATTAGTTACGGAACCAGATTTGCGTTCAGCAGATGAAGCAGTATCGTTCTTAGAAGCAATGAGATCAATATATCAATATGCTGATATAAGTGAAGCAGATTCTAAAAAGGGACAAGTTAGATGTGATGTTAATATATCTATAATGGATAAGAATGAAGATATAAATGATCCAAACAACTGGGGAACTAGAGTAGAGATAAAAAATGTTAACTCATTTGGTGGTGTTAGAGACGCGATTAACTATGAAGTTGAAAGACATATCGAAATGAAAGAAAATGGCACATATCATGAATTAGAACAACAAACTAGACGTTGGGATGAAGACACTATGACAACTAAGTTTATGAGAAGTAAAGAGGATGCTATAGATTATAGATATTTTGTTGAACCAAATATTCCAAAATATAAAATTGATCCAGCATGGATTAAAAAAATAAAAAGTAGCATTCCAGAACTACCAAATGAAAGAAAAGAAAAATATATTAATAAATTTGGATTATCAAATTATGATGCAACAGTTATCGTTCGTGAAAAAGATATTTCAGATTTTTATGAAGAAACAATAAAATTAGGTGGCGATGTAAAAAAAGCTGCTAACTGGTTAACTAGTGTTATAATGGGACATCTAAATAAAAATGATTTAGAAATTAAAGATATATTTATAACACCAGCTATGTTAATAGAATTAATGCAAATGATTGAAGATGGGAAAATATCTTCTAAACAAAGTAAAGAAGTATTCTATAAAGTATTAGAAGAGAAAAAAGAACCATCTAAAGTAGTAGAGGAATCTGGAATGAAACAGATTGGTGATGACTCAATGATCAGAGAATTAGCGATAAAAGTATTAGATGAAAATTTGCATTTAATAGAAGAACATAGAAAAGGAAGAAACGTATTTGATTTCTTTGTTGGACAAATTATGAAAGCAACTAGAGGACAGGCAAATCCAACATTAACTGCTGAGATATTAAGAGAAGAAATAGATAAGAGGTAATTATGAAAATAGTTGAATTATATGATATTTATAATAATCATAATGAGTACTTAAATAAAGAATTCTGTATGCAAGGATGGATTAGAAATCATCGTAAACAAAAAGAATTCGGCTTTATTGATTTTCATGATGGAACTCACTTTAAAAGTATTCAAGTTGTATATGATAATAAACTAAGCGATTTTGAAGCTATTTCTAAAATGCATATTGGAAGTGCTATATGTGTTTGTGGAAAACTTATTGAGTCCCCAGCAGAGGGTCAGGATTTTGAATTTCAAGCAATTAATATTACATTAGAAGGAGATTGTCCAGAAGATTATCCACTACAACCAAAAAGACATACGAGAGAATTCTTAAGAACATTAGGTTATCTTCGTCCAAGGACAAATCTATTTCAAGCCGTATTTAGAGTTAGAAGTATAGTTTCTGAAGCTATTCATAAATATTATCAAGATAAAGGCTATGTTTATGTCCATACTCCAATAATAACTAGTAGTGATTGTGAAGGCGCTGGAGAATTGTTTCAGGTTACAACGTTAGATGAAATAAATAAAAAAACCGATTATAAAAATGATTTCTTTGGTAAAAAAGCTAGTCTAACTGTATCAGGACAATTACAAGGTGAAGCTTACGCTATGTGTTATAAAAAAATATATACATTTGGTCCAACATTTAGAGCTGAAAACTCTAATACTAAAACCCATGCATCTGAGTTTTGGATGATTGAACCAGAAATAGCGTTTTGTGATTTAGATGGATTAATGGATATCGAGGAAGAGACAATTAAATATGTAATAAAATATGTATTAGATAAATGTTCAGTAGAAATGGAATTTTTTGATAAATTTGTTGAGGAAGGATTACTTGCGAAATTAAATAATGTCATAGAAAAAGACGCTGTTAGAATAACCCATGAAGAAGCAATTAATATACTAATTGATAGTAAAACTGATTTCGAAAATAAACCAGTTCATGGTGGTGACTTAGCAACGGAACATGAAAAATATTTGACATCACATTTTAATAGTCCAGTATTTGTTTATGATTGGCCAAAAGAAATTAAATCATTTTATATGAGATGTAATGATGATGGTAAAACAGTAGCGGCAGTAGATTTACTTGTGCCTGGTGCTGGAGAACTTTGTGGTGGATCACAAAGAGAAGAAAGACTAGATGTCTTATTAAATAGAATGAGTGAATTAGGTGTACCTACTGATGATTTAGATTGGTACATTAATTTAAGAAAATATGGGGGATGTAAACATAGTGGATTTGGACTTGGTTTTGAGAGATTATTAATCTATCTAACAGGTGTTGAAAACATCAGAGATGTTATTCCATTTCCAAGAACTCCAAACTCATTAGAATTTTAGGTGATAATATGAAAGAAAATAAATATCGCAGTGCTTATTGTGGCGATATAAAATTAAGTGATAAAAACGTTAAAATAGCTGGTTGGGTTGAAAATATAAGAGACCATGGTGGATTGATATTTGTTGATGTTAGAGATGAAACAGGTATTATTCAAATAGTTAGTAATGATGCTAAATTATTTAATGGTCTAACTAGAGAATCAACCGTAACAGTTAGTGGTTTAGTGCGCTCCAGAAATGTCGAAGACTATAATTCAAGACTAAAAACAGGTGAAATTGAAGTATTAGTAGAAAAATTAGAAATATTAGGTTCTGCTCCAAATGAATTACCGTTTGAGATAATTACATCACCTAGTGTAGCAGAAGAATTAAGGTTAAAGTACCGTTACTTAGATTTAAGAAACGAAAAAGTACATAATAATATAATATTTAGAACTAAAGTAATTAAGTATATTAGAAGTCTAATGGATGATAGAGGTTTTACGGAAATACAAACACCGATTATAACGGCCTCAAGTCCAGAGGGTGCGAGAGATTTTATTATTCCTTCAAGAAAACATAAAGGTAAATTTTATGCGCTACCACAAGCACCACAAATATTTAAAGAACTATTAATGGTTAGTGGATTTGATAAATATTATCAAATCGCGCCTTGTTTTAGAGATGAAGATAGTAGATCTGATAGAACATTAGAATTTTATCAATTAGATTTAGAAATGGCTTTTGTTGAAGAAGAAGACGTATATGAAATTGGTGAAGAAGTATTTTATAATGTGTTTAAGGAATTTGGTAACAAAGAAGTTAGTAAGCGTCCATTTAAAAGAATTTCATATAAAGATGCAATGCTTATATATGGAACAGATAAACCAGATTTAAGAAATCCATTAGAGATTAAAGATGCTAGTGCTTTATTCGCTGAATCTGAGTTTAAACCATTTAGAGGATCAATCGTAAGAACTATTACTGTAGAGAATATAGCAGATAAACCAAACTCATGGTTTAATGATTTAGTTAGTTATGCCTCATCTATAGGAATGCCAGGAATAGGATATTTAACTTTAGATAAAGATAATGTTTTTCATGGGCCCATTGAAAAGTTTATGTCTGATGAGGATAAAAAGACATTAATAAAATTGGCAGATTTAAAAAAGGGTAGTGTAGTATTCTTTATCGCAGATAAAAAAGAAAATATTGCAGCTAAACAAGCAGGCATGATTAGAACTGAATTAGGTAAAAGATTAGATTTAATTGATAATAATAAGTTTGAATTTTGTATTGTTAATGATTTTCCAATATATGAATATAACACAGAAGAAAAGAAATATGATTTTTCACATAATCCATTTAGTATGCCAAAAGGTGGTATTAATGCATTAGATACAGATGATTATGAAAAGATAATCGGACATCAATATGACTTTGTCTGTAATGGTCATGAAATGGCTAGTGGAGCAATTAGAAATCATGATGTTAAGTGTTTAGAAAAAGCATTTAGTATTGTTGGATATGATAAAGAAGTATTAGAAACAAGATTTAAGTCATTATATAATGCTTTTCAATATGGAGTTCCACCTCATGGAGGTATGGCCCCTGGAATAGATAGAATAATCATGCTTTTATTAGACGAACCTAATTTAAGAGAAGTTCAAGTATTCCCACTTAGTGTTAGTGGTGTTGACTTAATGATGGGTTGTCCAAGTGAAGTAAGTGAACAACAATTACGTGAAACTCATATAAAGTTAAGATAGTATTTGTATTGTTGTTATGATATAATTATTTGGCTAAGGAGAATATATGAAAAAGATTAAGTTAATCGCGCTACTGGTTGTAGTATTAGTAATGTTAACAGCATGTGGCGGAAAAACACTTACTTGTGAAATAGAGTTTGAAGAAGGTTTTGAGACTAATACTATTTATAGATTTAATCGTACTGGTGATGAAATAATTAAAATTGAAACTTCTAGTACAGTAACATTAACAGAAGACATAGTTGAAGAAAACTACATAATAACAAAAAGAGAATGTGAAGAACTTGATGAACCAGGATTAAAATGCAGTGTAACGAGACGTGGAAATACTATAATTTCTACAACAACTATAGATGTTTCAAGATTATCAAGTGATTCAGATGCCTTTAATAAAGAATTATTAAAATCAACATATGATGACATTAAAAATATGGCTGAAGACATTCCATTTATGACTTGTCGATAAAAAAGATATTAAAGTATCTTTTTTTTTGAAGGAAACAGAGTAGATATCACTAATAATATATTAGGAGGTATATATGATAGAAAAAAAGAAGATAGTTACGTTATCTATAGTTGTAGTTCTCATCTTGATAGGTATAATACTAAATTTCAGAGATAATACAGTAGAAGTATTAGATAACGATACTAACACTAATGATGTAATAGCAAGCTCTCCAGCTATCTTAAAAGTTGATATAAAAGGAGCGGTAGCTAATCCTGGTGTATTTGAAGTTCGTGAAGGTGATAGAGTATTTAATGTTATAGAAATGGCTGGAGGTCTTTTAGAAGACGCTAATACTCAATTTATTAATTTAGGTAAGAGAGTATTTGATGAAATGACAATATGGATATATACCGATCAAGAAGTAGAAGATTTAAAACCAACTATAATTCAGTGGATGGATTTAGAATGTGATTGTCCTAGTGTAGAAAATAGTGCTTGCATATCTACACCAGGAGAAGACGGATTAATTAATATCAATGCTGCCTCATTAGATTTATTAATGACTTTGCCAGGAATAGGAGAATCTAGAGCTCGAGCAATCATTGACTATCGAATTAGAACACCATTTAGAACAATAGAAGACATTATGAATGTTAGTGGTATAGGTGAAAGTTTGTTTGGCAGTATTAAAGAACTTATTACAGTCTAAAACATTAATTATATTTTTAATAATAGTTACAACTATAAGAGTATTAATATCACTTGAGGAAATTCCATATGATGAATCAAGATTAGATAGTAGTAGTATAATTGGTACAATAAGTAGTATTAACATTAGAGAGAGTAGTATATCGTTAGAAATAAATGATACGATAGTATTTATAGATAACAAAAAATTTGTACTTGGAAATAAAGTTAAGTGTGTTGGCAATGCAATTCTTCCAAATGAAAATAGGAATTTCTATTTATTTAATTACAGGAAGTTTTTAGCTAGTAAAGGAATCTTATATCAAATGAATGGAACTTGTGAATTAGTAACAGAAGAGATAGGATTTCTATATCAAATAAAAAACAATATAATTGGTTTAATAAATAATAGAAAAAGTAATGCATATTTAAAAGCATTTACTTTGGGTGATACTAGCAGTATTAACAGTGATGTAATGGCAAGTTATAGATATAATGGAATAAATCATTTATTTGCTATCTCAGGAATGCATGTAACTTTATTGGTAACTATAATTTCAATGTTTACTATTAGAAATAGAAATATGCTTATATTAATGCCAATTTTACTATTTTATTTGTTTTTAACAGATTTTCCACCATCTATGATTAGAGCAGTAAGTTTTTTCTTTCTAACAACAATTAATAAACAATTTGATATAAATATAAAAAGTATAATAATATTTTTATACATAACAATAATGTTTTTACTAATTAATCCATACTTTTTATATAGTTTAGGATTTATATATAGTTTTACTATTAGTTGTTTTCTAATTTTATATAAGGAAATATTTATCAATGAAAAAAACTATTTCAAAAAAATAGCCTTTATATCATTAATTGCATTTTTAGTTAGCATACCAATAAATATTCAGAATAACTTTTATATAAATCTTCTTTCACCAATATATAATTTATTTTTTGTACCAATTGTATCTCTAATAATGTTTCCAGCATCACTAATAGTATTGTTACTTCCTTTCTTAGATAATTTGTATTTAGAAATGTGGATAATTATTGAAAATGTTTCTTTATTTCTTAGTGAATTTAACACAATACTAGTATTAAGTCGAATGAATACAGTTATGCTTATAATATATTTTTTATTGATTATTTTTATATTAAATAAAATAAAAATAAAAAAATATATCTATATATTGCTTATATTGATATTGTTAATACCACATCACTTATATCCTTATTTTAGAAATAAAGGAATAGTATTAATGTTAGATGTAGGACAAGGAGATAGTATAATAGTTGTATATCCAAATAAAGAGTTAGTGTTACTTATTGATACAGGAGGTAGATTTAATTCTACGTTAGCGGAAAATATCATAATTCCTAGTTTGCGTTCTCTAGGTTTAACTAGAATAGATTATTTGGTATTAACTCATGGGGATTTTGATCATATGGGAGAAGCAAACAATATCTTATCTAATTTTAAAGTGCATAATGTTTTAATGAATAGTGGTAATAATTCAGAACTAGAAATATCTTTAATAAACTATATGGATTTAAAAAATGTTTCATATCAACACATATCAAAAAATACAATTAATCACAGGGGAATAGAATTAAAATTTTTGAATGAAGTTAGCATTAGAAGTGAGAATGATGATAGTTTAATACTTTTATTAAGTCTTAATAATTATCAAATATTATTCATGGGAGATGCCGGTTTTATAGAAGAGCATCATATAATTAATAATTTTGATTTAAGTGATGTTGATGTGTTGAAAGTAGGTCACCATGGAAGTAGAAATAGTACCAGTAGTGAGTTTTTGAGTGCTATTAATCCTACTATCGCGTTAATATCATCAGGAAGAAACAATATATATAATCATCCACATCCAGATACAATTACAAGACTTAAAAACATTAATACTTTTATTACAAGTAGTCATGGTGCGGTAAGATTAAATATACATAATAGAATAAGTATTAAAACAGTAATTAGGAACTCCAATTAGGAGTTCTTTTTTAATTTTGGGTGTGCTATAATACAAAATGTTGATTTTTTTAAGAAAGATTATAATATTTTGTATTAAAAGAAGGAAATAGAATAAATAAGTTGTATATTACTAATGTAAGGTATTTTTTAGGATGTGTTTTATGAGAATAGATAATAGTGTTATAAATGACATTAGAAATCATGTAGATATAGTTGAAATTATATCTGGTTACTTACCATTAGTAGCTAAAGGGAAGAATTATTTTGGAGTGTGTCCTTTTCATGATGACCATACACCAAGTATGAGTGTTTCAAAAGAAAAACAAATATATACGTGTTTCTCTTGTGGGGCGACAGGTAATGTTTTTAAGTTTCTACAAGACTATGAAAATATTAACTTTGTTGAAGCTGTTAAAAAATGCGCGGATGTTGCCGGAATACCACTACAAGTAAATAATTATACAAACACTAGATATGAAAAATATAAAGAATTATACGATGTATATGAGATAAGTCAAAAATTTTATCAAAACAATATGAATAGTGCTGCATCTAAAAATGCTAAAGAGTATTTATATAGTAGAGAATTAAAAGATGATATTATTAAAGAGTTTGAAATAGGGTTATCACTAAATGATAATAATCTCTTAACTAAATTATTACAAAGTAAAAAAATAGATGATAAACATTTACTTCAAAGTGGTCTTGTAGCAGAATCCGAAAACAGAGTTGATTTATATGATATATTTAGAAATAGAATTTTATTTCCAATCCATGATGTTTCTGGAAAACTAATTGGATATAACGGTAGATCATATAATGGTGATCAAACAAATAAATATGTTAATACAAAAGAAACAGCGATATTTAAGAAAAGGGATATTTTATATAATTATCATCGTGCTAAAGAAAGTGCGAGAATAAAAAAAGAGATTATTATAATGGAAGGTCCTATGGATGTTATTAGAGCCTCTTCTGTGAATATCAAAAACGTTGTTGCTAGTATGGGGACTGCTATAAGTTCTAATCAAGCAATGTTAATTAGGAAACTATCTACTAACGTAATATTATGTTTTGATGGAGACGAAGCTGGTTTAAAAGTAACTAATGCAGCAGTTGATGAATTAGTTAAATTAGGTATTAGTCCAAAAGTTGCTAGACTAGAGGCTGGTTCTGATCCAGATGATTATATTTCTAAATTTGGAGTGGATGCATTTAGGAAGTTACTTGATAATGCAATGAACTTAATGGAGTACAAAGAATTTATATTAAAGAAGAATATTAATCTAAGCAATCCAGAAGAAGCAGCTAATTATGTTAATTCAATGATAAAAGAGTTAAATAATATTAATGATGAAGTCCTAAGAGAAATAACAATTAAAAAATTAAGTGAAGAAACTAACCTTACTGTTGATTTTATTAAATCTAAGTTAGGTGAAAAGGTAAAAAAAGAAGAAATATCAATTGTAAAAGAAAAAAAGAGATTAACTAAGTGGGAAAAATCTGAGAGAAATTTACTTTACTATATGTTGCTTAATCAAAATGTGATTAAGATGTATGATAAAAAAATAACTTATATGCCCACTGAAAAATATCGCCATTTAGCATTCCAAGTTAGTGCTTTCTATAAACAAAATGGTTATATAAATATTGCTGATCTTCTTACTGAATTAAGAGATGATGAAGAATCAGTTAAAACAATTGGTGAGTTAGAGAGTTTATCTTTAAAAACAGAAGTAGAGATGGATGAAATTGAAGACTATTTAGCTAATATTAGAGCGTATAATGATGATTTGCAAAAGAAAAAATACAAAGAAGAATTATCAAGCAGTAGTGATTTTAATATAAAATTAGATTTAGCTAAAAAATTAGTTGCATATAAAATGAGGAGTGAAGACGATGATAGATGAAATAAAAGGTTATGCACAGAGAAAAGAAGAATTAGTAAAAAATGGTAAGGAAAAGGGCTTTGTAACATACGAAGAGTTAGCTACAGCATTAAAAGGTTTAGAATTAGATGCCGATACATTGGATGATTTATATAATGCTTTTCATGAGAACGGTATTTCTGTTGTATCTGAAGAAGAAGATGCCGATGGAGGAGAAAAGTTTTTATTAGATGATTCTGCCTTAACAAAAGATTTGACCATTAATGATCCAGTAAGAATGTATTTAAAAGAGATTGGTCAAATTAAGTTATTAACATTAGAAGAAGAAGCGGAATTGGCTGATAGAATATTAGCTGGTGAACCAGATGCTAAGAATGTTCTTGCAGAAGCAAATCTTCGTTTGGTTGTTAGTATAGCGAAAAGATATGTTGGACGAGGAATGTTGTTTCTTGATTTGATTCAAGAAGGTAACATTGGTTTAATGAAAGCTGTTGATAAATTTGATGTTGCAAAAGGTTTTAAGTTTTCTACTTACGCTACATGGTGGATACGTCAAGCTATAACAAGAGCAATAGCGGACCAAGCAAGAACTATTCGTGTTCCTGTACATATGGTTGAGACAATTAATAAATTAGCTCGTGTTCAAAGGCAATTAACACTAGAATTAAACAGGGAACCAACCGAAGACGAATTAGCTAAGAAGATGAATACTACTGTTGAAAAAATAAGAGAGATATATAAAATTAGTCAAGACCCAGTTAGTTTAGAAACACCAATTGGTGAAGAAGATGATTCTCATTTAGGAGATTTCATTAAAGATGAGAGAAATCTTAGTCCTGAAGAATTTGCAACAAATGAAATATTAAAAGATGAAATAAGTGAAGTTTTATTAACTTTAACTGAAAGAGAAGAAAAAGTTGTTAGATTACGTTTTGGACTTGAAGATGGTAAAACAAGAACATTAGAAGAGGTAGGTCAAATGTTTGGTGTTACAAGAGAACGTATAAGACAGATCGAAGCAAAAGCTTTAAGAAAATTACGTCACCCTTCACGCAGTAGAAGATTACGCGATTATATGACTGAATAATGAAGATATCTAAAAGATTACGAACTATTGCAGAATTTATACCAAATGGCAGTAAAGTTATCGATGTTGGGTGCGATCATGCTCTTTTGTGTATATATTTATCACTAGAAAAAAACTGTACAAGTATTGCAACAGATATTAATAGACATTCAATTAGTCAAGCAAAATATAATATTGGTAGATTCAATGCTAAAAATATAACAACAATAAGAACAGATGGATTAGAAGGCGTTGAAGTACATGAAGATGATATTTTAGTTATTTCAGGATTAGGTGCAAGTACAATTCAAAGTATATTAAAAGATAAAGAGTTACCAAACACTTTAATAATTAGTTCTCAAAATGATCGTGATAAGTTGAGACACAGTGTTGTTTCAATGGGATATATGATTAAAGATGAAAAATATATTATTGATAATGGTAAGTATTATATAATTATTATGTTTGTTAAAGGTTCAAGCGAATATGATGAAAATGACTATAATTATGGTCCTATATTAAAACAAAATAGAGTGTACTTAGAAGATAAGATAAAACAATTTACTGAAATAATGAGTAACATTGATAGTACTAATGAAGAATATAAAGAATTTGAACAAAAAATTAAGGGAGTAAAAGAATTATTAGAAAAATCAACTTGATTTTTCTTTTTTGCATAAAAAAAGACTGTTATATCATTTCTAGTCTTTTTTCTATTGCTTGATGCTTATCCATATCAGCAGTCTTTTTTATATCTCTCATTGTAAGTATATATCTACAAACTTTATCTCTCATGTTATTATCATCTAATTTATTAGTTGTTTTAAAGTTGCCATCATCATGCATACCAGTGATAATTAAGATATCTTTTTTTCTAGAAAGTATTTCCATGTATCCAAGTGATTCACAATGTAATAAATACATATGAGCTTCAGCGTCAAAAATTGCATTGCCTCCGCTATGGCACCCTTGATAATACATTGCGAAGTCTTGATAATTACTTGCAAAAGAATCTTCAACACCAATTAGATTACCAATAAGCATATGTAGTTCACCTAATAATTCTTCATCAGTCAATTCAGTGATTTGTTTATCAGAAAATCTTTCTAAAATATAGTCTTCAACAATTCCAACAGAACCTTCTAAATATTTACGTATCGCACTATTTCTTCTAGGAGTTTTGATGTCAAAATATGATACATAATTTGTAGGAATTCGAACTCCACGAATCCATGGATTACCAACCATATCATTATCAAACATATACAACCATTCTTTGCTGTACGGAGCTTCATGAATCTTATTTAATGAATATCCTTGAGTATCTACTGTTAGAATGTCTTCGTTTCCTTTTAAAGGTATTAGATAACTCATAAGCTTATACCCAAAAGTAGGAATATTTTTAGTTGTTACATGAGGTTCTGATTTTATTTCTTCTTCTGGAATTGTTTCATCTGTCATTATAATTTCACACGCTCTAATAAATCTTCTGTTTAATAAATAATTTTCTTCTCTTACGCCTGGCATATTATCACTTCCTAATAATAGAATACAATATAACTAAAAAAATTACTACTTTTTATTCTATATTTGAAAAATTTAAGGATAAAACGTTTTCTATTTGAAATTTTTATGATATAATCGAGATGTAATAAGAATAAGAGGGAAGAACTATATGGAAATTATTTTAGCAATTGTATTATTTCCTGTGAGACTTATTAGGAAGATAGGTAAGTTATTAAGTCGACCGTTAGGACCAATAGGCGATGCTTTTGTGTGGATATGTATTAAGGTGTATCGCTTTTTTTACTATGTTGGAGCAGGTATAACTTTTCCGTTTAAGGGACTTTCTAAGATGGAAGAGTATGAACAAAAACTCAAGAAAGAAAAGCAAGAAGCAAGAGAAAAAAGAGAAAAAGATAGAGAATCAGAGCTCATTAAACAACAAGAAGAAAATTCAGCAGCGTTTCAAGAAAAAATTGATGATTTAGAAAAAGACTTTTTATCACAAAAAGAATTTGTTGATACTAGTGGATTAGATAAGCATACAATTATTGATAGACAAGAACGTATTGAAAGATCTATTGCCGCTAGAAGAAGAGAACTGAATAATCTTACTCCAGAAGAGTTAGCAGTAAAAATATCTAATTTAGAAGAATTAATAATTGAACAAAGAGAAGAACTAGAAATACAAGAGATACAATTAGATGTTATAGCGGGAAGTGCGACATTAAATGCTGAAAACACCATTGCTGAAAGTGCTACTGCAGATGTAGTAAAGATAGAAGAAACAGAAGATGGTGAACCTGTTGAAGGTGAAGAATCAGAAAAAATCGATCCAAAGGATTTAGATGCAATTTTATTTGCTGATGAAGAAGAAAATATAAGTAAAGGTATTGGTGGAGCAATTAATTTGTTTCTAGAAAGAATATTTTCATGGATTCCAAATGCATTTAAAGAAGGAAAAAGAAAAAGAGAAGAAGCAAGAGAAAAGAAAGCACAACAAGATGGAAATCTTGATAGACAAGCATTGATCCTTGACTTAGAAGGTGAGGATTCAGAAAAAGAAGAAAAAGCTGTTATGTGGGAATATGTTTGTAGGTCACCTGAAGGAAAAACAGTTAAAGGGTATTTTGCAGCACATTCGAAATTAGAGGTGCACTCATTCCTACAAACTCAAAACATGATTATATATAGTATTAGAACTAATAAGTGGATTCAGGCAATGTATAGTTCTCTTAATGGGAATGGCGCTAAGTTAAAGAGAAAAGATTTAATATTCTTCTTAACTCAGCTTTCTACATATATTAAGTCAGGTATTCCTCTTGTAGAGGCAATGAACATCTTAGTAAGACAGTTTAAGAATAAAAATTATCAAAGAATGTTTAGAGCGATGATGTACGATTTAACGATGGGAGAACCTTTTTCTAAAGCAATGGAAAATCAAGGCAATTCATTCCCACCAATTTTAATTAACATGGTTAAGTCATCAGAGTTAACAGGAGAACTACCAGAAGCACTGGATGATATGTGTGAATATTTTACACAAGTGGAAGCAGCTAGAAAAGAAATGATTAGTGCCTTAACATATCCGTCTATTGTTCTTGCAATGGCGATAGGTGTAAGTATATTTATGATGTTATACATTGTTCCGCAATTTGTGGAGATGTTTGAAATGATGGATGATGCAGAGATTCCAGGAATAACGACATTCGTTATGAATGCCAGTGACTTTTTGCAGAATAATATTCTTTGGATAATAATTATTACCATTGTTTTCATAATTATCATGGTCTATTTATTTAGAAATGTTAAGATTGTTAGAACTGGTATGCAATGGTTAGCAATGCATATACCAGTAATGGGCACAATTATAATATATAACCAAGTTACTATGTTTAGTAAAACGTTCTCTTCATTACTATCACATAACGTATTTATTACAGATAGTATGAAAGTATTAAAGAAAATAACAAATAACGAAATATATAAAGCTATGATACTTGAAACAGTAGTTAACTTAGCATCTGGAGAAAAGATATCAGCCGCATTTAAAGATCATTGGGCATTTCCAATACCAGCATATGAAATGATCGTTACAGGTGAAAAAACCGGTCAATTAGCTGAAATGATGGCAAAAGTATCGTCTTATTATCAAGATGAACATAAAAATGCTGTAACTAGGGTTAAAGCATTAATGGAACCACTAATTATCGTATTCTTAACGGTTGTTGTTGGTGGTATCGTACTTGCTATTATTCTACCAATGTTCTCAATGTATGAGGGATTAACTTAGTAGGGGGAAGAAAATGGAACTTTATTATGTCTTAGTATTTTTTACACTAGGATTAATGTTTGGTTCATTCTACAATGTTGTAGGTTATAGATTACCAAAGAAGGAATCCATCGTGACTCCTTCTTCTCATTGTACTGCTTGCAAGAATAAACTTAAACCACTTGAATTAATACCAGTGTTATCATTTTTGTTTTTAGGAAGAAAATGTAAGAGTTGTGGAGTTAAAATATCATGGTTTTATAGTATTTTTGAGTTTTTAACGGGAATCTTATTTGTTCTTTCATATTTAATGTTTGGATTTACTATTGAATTAGCAATTTCTCTTATATTTGTCTCAATAGTAATCATAATAACAGTAAGTGACTTTGAGTATTATATTATTCCAGATGAGATCATTATAATAGGAATCATTTCATTATCAATTGCTTATTTTTTAAATGGAGGATTTGTGGATGGCACGTTTAGTTTATCATCTGCAGGAATAGAACTTGGATTAGTTTTATTAAATGGTCTTGGAGCTTTTCTTTTAATGTATGGAATAAAGATAATAGGGGATAAATTGTTTAAGAAAGAATCAATGGGTGGGGGAGATATTAAACTATTATTTATCCTTGGCATGGTAATAGGGTTCCCACTTGCAATTATATCAATATTCTTTGCTAGTATGATTGCACTTCCAATATCATTAATAATATATCAAAGGAAAAAAACAAATATAATTCCATTTGGTCCATTTTTATGCCTTGCAGCATTGATATTATTTTTTACCAGTGTTGATTGGCTTGATATATTAACTATATTTTCATAAAAAAAGACTCTTAGGAGTCTTTTAATAATGCCATTAAGTCTTCTTCTGAGACATCGCCATCAAAATCAATTTCAGCTAATATATCTGCTAATTCACCTGTCATATCCACTAGTTCAACTGGTTCTGGTGTTTGATCAACAGGTTTTTCCATATTAAGGTCTTTAATCGCACTTAATATTTCCTCATCTTTTTTAGCTCTTTCTTTTTCTAATTCTTCTTTTTGTCTTTCAAATTCTTCTTGTTGTTTTTTCTTTTCAGCATCTTTTAGTTTTTGTTCGGTTTCTTGGGCGATAAGAAGTGATTCTTGTAGTCCCATCTTAGTAGTATTAGCACTACTATCATCATTATCTAAGTCAATTAGTTTTAATAATTCTTCTACAGTAGTATGTCCTTGTTCTACTTTCATCAATCCATCTTGAAGTAGAGAATCCACATCTTGTGAGTAAACAAGTTTTCGTAATTCATCTTTTCTAATGTTTGCTGTAATTGCATCTCTAATAGCAGTATTCATAAGTAAGACTTCATGAATAGGAACACGACCCTTATATCCATTATGGCAACCTTCACAACCGACGGTTTCATATAATCTACTAATATCTCTATTTAATGCCTTTTTAAATATATCTTTTTCATATTCAGTTGCTTCACGTTCTCTTTTACATTTTGTACATAGTCTTCTAGCAAGTTTTTGGGCAACTATTCCTTCAATCGCACTAGCAAGCAAGTATCTTTCAACATCCATATCTAGAAGTCTTTCAACTGTATTTAAGGCATCGTTAGTATGGAGAGTAGATACAACTAAGTGTCCTGTTATAGATGCACGAACCGCTATTTTAGCTGTTTCTGTATCACGAATCTCCCCAATCATTATTATATTGGGGTCTTGTCTAAGTATAGAACGTAAAACTGTTGCAAAATCTAAACCAATTTCACTATTGGTTTGAACTTGATTTATACCTTCAACATTCATTTCTACTGGGTCTTCAACAGAAATAAGATTAACTTCTTCTTTATTTAGTTTTTGCAACATTGCATAAACAGTAGTAGATTTACCACTACCCGTAGCGCCAGTAACCATTATAATACCGTTAGGTAAACTAACCATTTTATTAACTTTAGCTAAATTAGATTCAGAAAAGCCTAAAGAGTCTATTCCTGTACCACTTAAACTATAATCCATAATTCTGATAACTATTTTTTCACCTAGATTAGTTGGTAAAACAGAAACACGCATGTCTAAGTTTGTTCCTTGCAAATTAGCTTTAATAGCCCCATCCTGTGGTAGACGTGATTCGGTAATATTCATACCAGAAATTATTTTTACACGTGTTACTAGGTTTTTTTGAAATGTTGGTGGTACTTCAGAATAATCAACTAAGTCTCCATCAACTCTAATTCTAATAACCATATGATCAGCATGGGGATCAAAATGAATATCACTTGCGCCTCTGTTTGAGGAATCAAGCATTATATCATTAACTACCTCAACAATTGGCATCTTTTCATAGTCAAAAACTTTAAGCATCAACTCAATCCCTTCTTGTTCTTTCTTTTATTATTAGGACTAGCATTTATCCTAGATATATTATATAATATATTTGTAATAAATACAATACGAGGAGTGTATAATATGTTTAAAAATAAAAATAAAAACAAGGGATTTATGCTTATTGAAACCTTGCTAGTAACGATGACAATAGCGGGTATTTTAGTATATATGTATGTCCAATTTTCAGACATTGACAATATTCACGGACGACTTAGAAAATATAACACAGTAGAGAGTCTATATAGAACAGAAGTTGTCAAAAATCTATTGATGCAAACAACAACACGACCAGATTACGGTGCGATATCTACAACTGGAATAGTATTAGTTAACGATGAAAGTTGCACTTTAAGAACTCAACATAATCAATTTAGTAATTGGGACGGGTTTAATAGTGACAAAAGAAACTTTTATTGTCAATTGCTAGATGAATTGGAGATAATAAGTGCGATTATAACAAGAGTTAATATTGCTGACGCTAATACGATAACTACTGATACTCAACTTAGAGCGTTTATCAATTCATTTCCAAATGAAACAGATAATCCCGATGAATTCAGAATTATCGTAAAGTTTAAAGATGAAACGTTTGCTACATTAGTATTTGAACCATGTTTAACTGCAGAAGATTCGAGGTGTTCAAAATGAATAACAAAGGATTAACAATTGTTGAATTAATTACTTCAATATCTTTAGTATTAGTCGCGATGGTATTTTTATTCAATATTATATTTTTACTTAGAGAAACATATAATGATAATCGATTAGGCAGTGAAACTACAGTGCGGAATGCCTTGTTTTTACATAGTGTCAATCAAGATTTTATAGTTGACAACATTGTTTCTATAGGAAGTTGTCCATTATCAGGTGCGAATAATTGTTTTGCATTTGATTTAGCGAATGGAGATGAAAAACTATTAAGAATATTTGCTCCAACTGTAGTTGGTGAATCACATAGGGTTATATATGGAGATGAAACACTTAGACTTGATGGAGACGAAACTATTGATGTTACAGGCATAAGGGCTTGCGTAAGAACTACAATGCCTATTCCATTACCAAGAGATCATGGTAGTGCTTTTAATTCATATTTTATACTAACTATACCAATTACATCAGGCGCAATTAATTTAGTTTACCCCTTTGATAGAGATCGCGTTTATATAACAGAAATTAGCCCTTGTTAATAAACTAGTATTTAATATTTGACAAATGGAATAAAGTATGGTAATATACGCTCTGTCTTTGAAAGAAGGGGGAAAAATATATGAAAAATAGAAATTTAAAGATTAACAAACAGGCTTTATCTAATTTATTTAGTTGGGCAAAAAAGAATAAAAGGAAACTTGTTACAACAGGCGGATCGTTTGTTCTTGTAGGAATGCTTGCAATTACTTCATTGACTGGTTGCAGGAATGATGAAGAGTATGTAGCTATTCCACCAGTTGTTGAACCTGGTAATAATGAGGAACAAGCAAACGAATATGAAGATGAAAAAGAAGAAGCAGCTGATATTGACGAACATCGTACATTAAGAGATATGCTACGTCTAAGAAATCTTGGAATGTTTGGTGGTAGAGGTCTTGCAGATCATATTAATGCTGAAGCAGACGAAATTCACAGACGTGTAACTGGTGGACCAATTTTTAATCTAAATGAAGTTACTACTGATTCTAGTGGAAGACACTGGGTAAGTCCAGAAGACCAAAGACGTTATGAGCAAGGACCAGTTACTAATATCCCACCAGGTGTATTTGTAGCACCAGATGGATCATTTTGGGAATCAGAACAAGCATACCGTGATTGGGTAAATCAACAACCAGGACAACCTGTAATAGAAGGTAATTTCTTTGTAGCGCCAGACGGTACAGTTTGGGTTAGTGAAGCAGATTGGAGAGCATCACAACAAGGAACAACTCCAATTCCACCAGGAACTGGAGAAACAATAACAGACGGGAATTTCTTTACTGATCCAACAGGAACAGTTTGGGCTAGTGAGGCAGATTACTTAGCATGGATAAATGCACAAAACACCGTTCCTCCAACACCAAAAGTAGAAACTCCAGCACCACAACAACCAACGCCA
>Ga0131853_10002478_pt1 | contig 32952 bp, 35 predicted proteins | sample TergutLab28metaG_FD_92764 | JGI IMG/M metagenome (GOLD analysis project Ga0131853, IMG submission 92764) | Labiotermes labralis P1 segment gut microbial communities from Petit-Saut dam, French Guiana - Lab288 P1 (version 2) (version 2) | ecosystem: Host-associated > Arthropoda: Insects >... | reverse complement strand
GATAATTTCTGTGTTTAGTCACCAGCAATTATTCCCGAAAATGGGGGGTTGCTATCTTTTTTGAAAAAAACCTGATTGTTCCAGGGTTTTGAGATATAAAAACAGGGAGTGGTTGACACTACCTTTATAGGTAGGGAGAGTAGCATATGAAAACAGACACCTTTATGGATGCAATGAAAGCAACGATATCATTGATAAGCTACCAACAGGAAGTATTAAAACCAATACAGCAAGCTTTAGTAGGCACAGTGGCACAGTTTGCAAGTTCTTTTCATAGCGTTAATTCCTATGCCGTATTTAATTACAATAAAACCATTACAGATTCACTCCAATTACTTAGACCAGCCTTTGACCACCAGAAACTTGTAGAGTCTGCTCTAATAGCATTTGAGCCTATTATGACACATAAAGCCATGTTTAATAGCATAACAAAAGTGGCAAAATCCTTAGATATTCAGCAGATTTTCACATCAGGTAATATTAATAACTTAGCAAAAGCTTTTGAAAGTTTATCAAATGTGGAATATAGTTTAGTGGATGACGAAATTTTTGAAGTTGAAGATTTATCTGAGTCTGAAATCGAGGGGATAAGACAAGCCATTTCTGATGTAGCAACTTCTATTGATAGTGATGAGGAGGTAAAAGAACAGGTTGAAAAATTGTCAAACAAAAACTCTCGCTTGAAAGTAATTTTTGAATACATTCTCTTATTCTTGAGTTATTTACTCTTATTAGGAAATGCATCGCTTTTTATAGCACAAAGAAATGCGGTTATAAGGGGTTATCCCCACAGAGATGCACCTATTATCAGCAACATAACAATTAACCAGGAGTTCATCGTTACAGGTAGCGTGCCATATTACTATCAAATAAAATTTTTTGACCAAGAAACCCAAGTGCTTAATCAAGAATATATTTACAAAAATGCAGCAACTCCAATTGAGTTGTCGGATAAGTTTTACGATGAAGATGAGAATGATGGCGAGGTCTAGTATTACAATGTTGAAATTTTCTAAAAATTGATACGAGTGTATGTCAAGTAAGTGATAGATGAGTTTGAGGAAGTACGGAAGGAGAACACTCATGACAAAAATCCTAGTAGTAGATGACGACAGGCATATAGCCGAATTAATTTCACTGTACTTACGCAAAGAAGGTTTTGAAACCAAAGAAGTATATAATGGACGTGCGGCGGTAGAAACCTTTCAGGTATACGCGCCGTCGCTGGTTTTGCTAGACCTTATGCTGCCGGAAATGGATGGCTATCAAGTATGCCGAGAAATACGCCGCATAAGTTCGGTGCCTATAATTATGCTAACGGCAAAAGGCGAAACCTTTGACAAAGTGCTTGGGCTGGAACTTGGCGCAGACGACTACATGGTAAAACCTTTCGAGCCAAAAGAATTGGTTGCCCGCGTAAAGGCCGTACTCCGCCGTTTCGAGAACAAGCCTACCACAAGCCCGCGGGTTGTGGTTTTCCCTAATTTGTCTGTTGACCCGGACAAGCTAACCGCACTGTATCACGGATATCCATTAGAATTGCCTCCAAAGGAGTTTGAGCTGTTGCATTATTTGGCAAGCCACCCAGGTCGGCCATTTACCCGTGACCAATTGCTGTCGGCGGTTTGGGGATACGATTTTGCTGGCGATACCCGCACCGTGGACGTCCATGTAAAACGCCTGCGCGAAAAAATGCGCAAAGATGATTCTTGGGAAATTAAAACTGTGTGGGGAACAGGATATAAATTTGAGGAAGTGAAAATGTGATGACAAGTAGAGAGCGTCAGGAACAGCACGAGCTTGAAACCCTAAGCCCGATAGCCACAAAAAGTGTGCAAACCCTTGGGCGGCAAACCCCCGTGCCAAAATGTGATATGCGTACAGAATTTCAAAAAGACAGGGACAGGATAACCCATTCAAAGGCATTTCGCAGGTTGATGCATAAGACTCAAGTTTTTATATCCCCCGAGGGCGACCATTATCGTACACGGTTAACCCACACGCTGGAAGTGGCGCAAATTGCCCGTACAATTGCCCGCGCGCTGCGCCTTAACGAAGACCTGACAGAGGCAATTGCCTTGGGTCACGATTTGGGTCACACGCCGTTTGGCCATACCGGCGAAGACGCACTGGATATGCTGCTGCCGGGCGGTTTCCGCCACAACGAACAATCTGCACGAGTAGTAGAAATCCTTGAAAACGAGGGTAGGGGACTTAATCTCACCCGCGAAGTGGTAGATGGTATTTTAAACCACAGAACCGTTTGTTCGCCCGCAACACCAGAGGGTTGTGTTGTGCAAATTTCCGACAAAATTGCATATATGAACCACGATGTTGACGATGCTATTCGCGCAAAAATACTTGGCCCCGGTGACTTGCCGCAATATGTAAGTGCGCTGCTTGGGCCAACTCCGTCTGCGCGGATTGATTTTTTGGCAAGAAACTTAGTAGAGCATAGCCAAAATAGCACAAAAATAAGCCTTTCGCCGGATGTCGCAAAAATTATGCAAGAGCTAAGGGCTTTTTTGAGTGCAAATGTATACGCAAATCAATTATTGCACCAGAAAGAGCGGCTAAAAATTAGTACTATGCTGCAACTGATGTATAACCATTATGAATCTAACCCAGAATTATTACCGCCTAATTTAACCACAGCCGACTACATAGCAGGCATGACCGACCGCTTTGCAATGAAACGTTTTAATGAAATATTTATGCCTATGGCGTGGGAAGTGTAGACTCTTCCATATCTGTTTTGGGCATTTTTCTCATGTCTATAAAATGCCATGCTAAAATCCAAATACCGCGTATCGTCATTGTGATGGCAATACCAACCCATGCGCCGTTGATTCCAAGCACCGTGGCGGCAAGAATATATGTTATGATAACGCGAATCACATTGCTGCTTATGCTGGCAATCGACGGCTTGTATGTTAGGCCGCGCCCGCGGAACGAGCCGCTTGCAACCCCTTCTATACAAAAAATAATTTGTGCCATACCAATTATACGCAAATAATCGCGGCCAATAATAATGTAATCGGGGTTATCCAAAAATATAGACACAAGCGGCGTTGCAAGGGTAAACAGCGTAATTGTAACAAATACCCCGTAAACCGCCATAACAGCCATTGCTACACGGTGCGTACTGCGAATACGCGCCCATTTTTTTGCACCAAAATTTTGGCCAATAAAAGCCGTTATCGCGCTGGCAAAACCGCCTGCTGCCATAAAGCCAAGCGATTCTATATTCATTGCCACAGAGTGGGCCGCCACCGCACCGCGTCCAAATTCTGACGATATTAATCGCGAAACTATCATAAACATTGTAGTAAACAGGAAAGATTCCACTGCAACGGGAACACCCCAGCGTAAAATTTGTTTTACTTTGTCAAAATTTATTTTGGCAAAAATCGTGTATTGTTCAAATGGGCGGCCTTTATATTTTTTCATCGCCCAAACCTTTAATCCAAAGTTGGCGATACTAGCAATAACCATACTGATGCCTGCGCCATAAATCCCTAAACCAAAACCAAAAATAAATATTGGGTTCAAGATAATGCTAAGTACCAGCGCAAATGAATTTATATAAAATGGTATTTTCGTATTGCCATACCCGCCATAAACCCCGGTGACTACAAACTGTGCAAATGTAACTGGCCCAGAAAAGGCAACTACAAATAAATACTGCTCGGCAATTTCTATTACCCTCTGGTCGTCCATAGCAAAAAAGCTGATAAGATATCTGCGCGCAAAAACTACAATTACCGTAAAAATGACGCCTAAAAAAATGGCCAGCAAAAAGCCATTTTGAGCATATTTTTTTGCTTCATCTGGTTTGTTTTGCCCTATGTTTTGCGAAACACCAATTTCTGCTCCAATACGACACATCATCATAAATGCCATTGCAAGCCACAAAAATTGCGCCCCCAGCCCAACAGCGGCTACATATTCGTCGCCAAGCCGGCCAAGCCAAAACATGTTTACTAATGTGTTGGCCATTTGCATAAAAGATGTTGCCATAATAGGAACAGAAAGTGTTATCAGCTTTTTAAAAATTGGGCCATCGGTAAGGTTGTATTTATTCATGTTGCATTCCTTTTCTGTATGTAGTAGGGGGCGGCTGGCTAATAGCCGCCCCTTATTTTCTTACTCGCCGTAACCCATGCGGCGTAGCTTTTCTACTTCTGCCGTAAGTTGTCTTTCACGCCGGTTTTGCCAGTAAGCAGAAGCATGCGGCTGATCTTTGACGTACTTGTCGTAGTAATAGTACACATTGCAGGCATTAGCGGTGAATAAAACGCCAGAACAAAGTCCCCCAAAGAAAGGCCCAAATCCCCTGAATCCACTTTCCCAAATCAACACGCTAAAAAATATAACTGCAATCATTTCCGGGACAAGCAACACCAAATGAAGAATCACCCTACGTCGTTCTGCAAGCCTTTTTTTTGCAAAAACATACAGCGGGTCAAGTTCTGGATGTTTTTCTATCGTACGCGGTGTTTTGCCATGTTCAACTTCTTCGTTCCAGTCATCCTCTGTCGAATCTGGGTTAAAGCGTATCGCACTATGGTCGTCATCCATCCATATTGCGCGTTGCTGCTTTACCAATTGCCTTGCCCTACGGGCAAATGTTTCGCCGATTTGCGTTCCGTCGGCGTCAAATAATTTTATTTTTGCTTCCATTGCAATACCTCCATATTTATTAGTACACTCTTGTTTACGCTGTTTTTTATGCTGTCAGTCAAAACCCCCAGAAAGTCAATGCTTTCAGGATTTGGACAAACACGCATCTATGGGTGCCTCCCCCAAAATGCGAGTGTTACTTTAATATACGGAAGCGGTACACACTTTACTCTACAAAAACGGCCGAATACCAATTAGTTTCAGACTCCTTCGTCTGTGCCACATACAGCGGTAAGCCAAATTTATGCACAGTTTTGAAAACGTCAATGCCAATTGCATGAAAAGCTGGCCGCGCCTTTGACGGTACGTTGCAGCATCTGCCATGTATCTTCGAGCATTCTTTGCAAAGCCCGCAATCGCTTAGTGAAAACGAGAAATGATACCCGTCCAAAAACGCCTGCCGTTCCACTTCAAAGGAAATTTTCTGGCTGCTTGGTTTGTCCTTACAGCCGATAATAACGCCCCAAGAATAATGTTCGAAAATTTTACGATACTCGTCCATTGTCAGTGGTGATTTTTGGTACGGACAGGTGTGATTGAGCCCGTAATCATTACAGCCGAATATACATTTTAAAATTACACGCGGATCAAAAACAATATCTTCAATATTAAATTTTACAGCGTTAGCTGCCCCCAGTTCTTTCGCCAAGTTTACGTATTTTACGTATTTTTCTTCGAGATTCTCAGTTTTCACAACAAACATCTTCCTTTTCGTATGTATTTATCGTATGATACCACGTGCAAAGATAAATTCCAAGTGCTACATTTTTCAAAAAGGAGACTGAAGTGAATGAAAAACTTTATGGACGAAAATTTCCTGCTACAAAGCGGGACGGCAGTAGAATTATACAGCCACATTAAGAATTTGCCAATTATTGACTATCACTGTCATCTGGACCCTGCAACTATAGCAAGCAATAAATGTTTCCGCAATATTACGGATCTTTGGCTGGGCGGCGACCATTACAAATGGCGGCTAATGCGCCACAATGGCGTTCCAGAATCGCATATAACCGGTGATGCACCAGACAGCGATAAATTTGCCGCGTTCTGCGCCACAATTGAAAAAGCCATAGGCAGTCCCGTATTCCATTGGGCTCACATGGAAATGAAAACATATTTCGGATATGATGCGCCTATAACTGCCGCACGAGCTGCGGAACTTTTTGACCTTTGCAACAATCAAATTAAAAAAGATGATTTTAATGTTCACAGTTTGCTGCGTCAAAGCAATGTAGAATGGCTTGCCACTACAGATGACCCGGCCGACACGTTGGAACATCACATAAAAATAAAAACAGACAATATACCCGGTGTGCCAAAAGTCCTGCCTGCCGTTCGCCCGTCCAATGTTTTGGACTTAGACAAGCCAACTTTTGCGGCATATATTGCAAAATTGGGCGAAATGGCCGGCATTGCGATAAAAAATTGGGACTCGCTAACGGCGGCTCTTGCAAACAGGGTAGATTTCTTCCATCAGGTAGGGTGCAGAATTTCCGACCATGCATTGGATCCACCTGTTTTTAACCTATCGCAAAAAGATGCCGAAACAGCACTAAAAAAAGCCTTAAGCGGTGAGACTTTAACCACCGACGAAATATCTGCATATAAAACATCCGTCATGCTTTTTATGGGCGGCGAGTATGCAAAACGCGGTTGGGTAATGCAGCTGCACATGGGAGCCCAGCGCAACAATAATACACGCATGTTTAAGCAATTGGGCGCAGACGTTGGTTTTGATTCTATGTCGGACGCAAATTTCTCGGCTCCGCTAAATCGCTTGTTGGATGTTATGGAGGAGAATGATTCCTTGCCGCGCACAGTTTTGTACGCGCTAAACCCCACCGCAGACGATATGCTGGTTACGACAATTGGAAACTTTGCAGGTCGTGGCATAAAAGGCCGCATGCAATGGGGCAGCGCATGGTGGTTTAACGATACCAAGCCCGGTATGGAAAAACACTTGATAACTCTTGCAAACAACGGAATGCTTGCCAATTTTATCGGAATGTTGACAGATTCCCGCAGCTTTATATCCTACCCGCGTCATGATTATTTTAGGCGTATTTTAGCAAACCAGCTTGGCCGTTGGGTAGAAGATGGCGAGTTCCCGCGGGATATGAACTTGGTCAGTCAAATTGCAGCAGACATCGCGTATAACAATGTAAAGGAATATTTTTAACATTTGTACACATATACATGAAAAAGGAGTGGGCAAGGTCCCACTAAATTGGAGGTGCTATTTTTGGAAAATAAAAAAGTTTTTTTTATGGGTTTGTTTGTAGGTATATCATTAGTATTGGTAGGAATGCTAGGCTTTAACGTGTACGCAAGGCAGTCGCGCTGGGGAGGGACGCTTAGCCCCAACGAAAAAGTTAGCGAAATATTTAATATTGTAACTAGGTTTTCTATCATGGAGTATGATAGGTCGCTAATGATAGAAAACATGTATCGCGGCCTGGTTGCAGGCATTGGCGACCCATACAGCCAATATTTTGATGTAGAGGCACTTCAAGCCTTTACTACCCGCACAGAGGGAACTTTTGTTGGCGTTGGTATACGTGTGATAATGGACCCTGTCGACAGGATGCTTACTATTGTGCAAGTATTTCGCGATGCCCCTGCAAGGGAGGCCGGCTTGCGCCCAGACGATAGGATTATTGGTGTGGATGGCGTGGATGTAATTGGCCGTGCGCAAGACGAAATAATGGCAATGATACGCGGTGACGAAGGAACCGAAGTTACAATAGAAATTTTTCGCCCAGACGAAAATAAACGCTTTGAAGTAACAATTATCCGCGCGCTGGTAATTGTACCTACGGTATATCACGATCTTATTGAAACGCCTGTGGGGCGCACTGGCTACATTAGAATAGAAGCTTTCGAACGTCCAACTCTTCAGCAATTTGACGCCGCGATACGGGAACTTACAGCCCAGGACATGTGCGGTCTTATTATAGATGTGCGAAACAACCCAGGTGGCCTTATGGAGGTTGTTACCAGAATAACAAATACATTGGTACCGCAAGGGGTTATAACTTTTACCGAAGATGTTAATGGCAACAGGCAGTATCACCGTTCCAATGCAACATATTTGGGGCTGCCGCTGGTGGTACTTATGAATGGGAGAAGTGCCAGTGCGTCGGAAGTTTTGGCAGGCGCGGTACTTGACTTGGGCGCGGGAACGCTAGTTGGAGAGCAAACATTCGGTAAAGGAAGCGTTCAGAATTTATACCCACTTCCCGACAACACGGCGGTTAAGCTAACAATTGCTAAATATTTCACGCCAAATGGTTTTTCGATTCACGGGGTAGGCTTACCGCCCTGCTTCCCAGTAGAAATGGAAGAAAGTTTAAGCCGCAGAATTGGCGACGACTTATCAATGGAAGAAGATGTGCAGTTGCAAATTGCGCTCAGGGTGTTAGATCATAAGCGTTAATTTATATCTCTTCGCCTATAAAACACAAGCCCAAATGCGGTTAAAGTCACTGCCACCGCAGTTAAAACCAACAAAGTAACAATGCGTACTTCCTCCAAAGGTAGTTGCGGTATAAACCCAATAGGGGATAAATTCATCGCCCATTGTGGTATGTTTAACAAATCTCCAAAAAAACCGGCAATAAAGACATAGGTGAAATAAGTCCAGCAAAGCATAGCTGCTTTTGGCAAAACACCAACGACAAAAACCCCCAGCCCCAACATTACCCACAATGCTGGCGTGTAGACCATCATGGAACGAAGCGTCGGGCTAAATACAAGTGGGGTTTCCAGCATAAGAGAGCTGATAGACCACAAACCAACACTTGTTACAAAAGGCATAATCAGACTAGCAAGAAAAGCAAGTGCAATATAGCTTAACAAATAATGAAGGCGCGAGACGGCCCTGCTAAGCACAGGCTCTGCTCGCCCTTCTTTTTCTTCGCGTAATGCTTTTAAAATCAAAATCAGAACAGGCGCGATACAAACCACGGCGAAGCCCACATTAAGAAACATTTTGAAAAGTTCCACTGTGGAAAAATCAATAGAAGCAGGAACCAACATTTGAAATACGCCGCCTTCACCCGCAAAATGTTCAGCGTCACGTAAAATGCCACCCAAAGCCGCACCAAAACCAAACAGACCTATGGCCCAAGAAAACAGCGTATTGCGGTTTTGCCGCCAGACAAGTCCTAATGGTGTTTGCAGAAAAATGGAAGCGTAATTTCGTCCCTGTTTTTCCGGTAACAGCCCCTGTCCAATATCACGCTTTGCATTTATAAAATACGCAATGCAACACAAAACAATAGCCAACACCAGCATAACTAGAAGCGGCCACATGTGATTGGAGACAAAAGTTTCTGCCCGTAGTGGTAAGCCAAGCGGGGATACTCTGGCAATGGGTTCATAAGTTACATCACCCACGGCGCGCAGCAGATAGGACGCAATAAGTACCACAAAGGCATATCCCGTGACCGTCCGTGTTGAATGGGAAAGCTGTGCAAGAAGTGCAGAAAAAGCCGCAAAGAAAAACCCCGTTACTCCCAAGCTTGCTCCATAGGTGAATGCGCCTGCTGTTGTTACTCCGCTTATGCCTAAAACAGAAAACAATATTCCCTGGGAAATTGCAAGGACAATATTGACTTTTGCTGCCACTATCATTGTTGCGTGCAAAGTTGATAATCGGCCAATAGGAAGCGAACGCAAAACTTCGTATCGTCCTTTTTCTTCGTCCCCTCGCGTATTTTGCATGACGAGGAAAATATTAAGTATCGCAACTGCTATTAGTGTAAAAAGGTGCATTTCCACCGCATAAAAATGTATTACTTGAAAATTATTTACTTCAAAAAATGGGCCTTGCAGTGCAATATGCGCAGGGTTGTCTTTCATAATAAGCAGTCCCTGCAAATCTTCTGCGGTAAACCGGTTTTCAAAAACTATAAGCATCACACCTGCAATTATAATAAGGGCACAAAACCAAACGGCGATGAATATGCGGTCTTTTCGTAGAATAAAGCGGGCAAGCTTTATAGAATTATTAAACATTCCACTCATGAAGATTTACCTCCGGCAGCGTCATAGTGGCGCATAAATAGCTCCTCCAGGGATTGTGGTTTGTTTTCCAGCTTTTTGATGCCAAGCAAATCGTCTAATGTGCCTATCTCCACCAATTTGCCATCACGAATAATGCCCACACGGTCACATAAGCGTTCTACTTCCGACATGATATGGCTAGACAGAAACACCGTTTTGCCCATATTTTTTTGCTCCAAAACATGCGCTTGAAAAACCTGCTCCATTAAAGGGTCCAAGCCGCTTGTGGGTTCGTCTAATATAAACAAATCGGCATTGGAAGCAAAGGCGGCAATCAAAGCTACCTTTTGTCTATTGCCCTTTGAATATGTGCGGCATTTTTTTGTAGGGTCTAAATCAAAATCACAAACCAGCTTATCGCGCCGTTTTTTCTCATAAGTACCACGCAATTTTACGAATAAATCTATAACCTCGCCACCCGTCAAATTTGGCCACAAATTAACATCACCCGGTACGTAGGCTATACGCTTATGAATTTCTACTGCATTTTTCCATGCGTCCAGCCCAAATACTTTCGCGCTGCCCTCTGTTGCTTGTAAAATCCCTAATAAAATGCGAATTGTTGTAGATTTCCCAGAGCCATTTGGACCAAGATATGCGAAAACCTCGCCTTCTTTAACATCAAGATTGATTCCGTCAAGTGCTTTGAATTTTCCAAATTTTTTGACAACATTGTCAAGCTGCAGACTAGATTTCATATTTTTGACCTCCAAAAAAATAGTTTTTACAAATAATTGAGCAACCGTTCAACTGTTTTGGAAATTTTTTTACTCGTTACTATGTGCAAATCCATTTTCCAGCATTTCGCGCACATGTTCATCAATTAGAGAATAATAGACGTTTTTCCCCTCTTTTTCATTGTGCACAAGTTTCATTAAACGCAGCGACTTCAATTGATGGGATACTGCAGATTTTGTCATGCCCAGCAGTACTGCAAGGTCGCAAACACACATGCGTTCTTTTGATAATGCCCACATTATTTTTAGGCGTGTAGAATCTGCAAACATTTTGTACAAATTTGAAAGTGTACGAAATTGATTGCTATCTGGTATTTTAGTTTTAACACGGGCGATTACATCTTCGTGGATTGCATTGCAATCACAAGTATCTGATACTTTTTTCATTGTGTTCCCCCAAACGATTGAACAATCACTCAACTGTCTTAATTTTACACAGCCTTGTTGGTCTTGTCAACACTAATAAGTCATTACTTCGATATTTTCACCAATAATACGTTGCCCTGTAGAACGAAATACATCTGCAGGGCCACTTACATAATAGCTATGCGTTGGAATAATGTTTTCGTCGGCTAAAATATTTTTCAAACACTCTTTAGTGGCATGGGCGGCGGCAACTCCTAGATTAATAAATTTTATATCTCCCAAAGCTGCAGACAGCGCGTCCATAAGTAGTGGATAATGTGTACACCCAAGCACCAACGCATCTATTTTGCCACGCAAATCGGCCAAGTAAGTTTCTGTTGCAAAGCGCACTGCGGGGTGGCTTGCAGGCAACCCAGACTCAACCATTGACGCGAACAAAGGGCAGGCCATTGTGTGAATTGTCGCATCCGGGCATTTTTCTTTCAACAAGCGCATAAACAACCCGTTTCGTATGGTTGCTGCAGTAGCAATTAAACCAAAACGGGTGTTTGACATTTGCAAGCAAGCCTCTACCCCCGGGCGCACAACATCTATAAGTGGTAGGGTGGGGAACTCTTTTTGCATTTGTTTATATGTGATTGAGCTTGACGTGCCGCAGGCAATAACAACTGCCTTTACGTTTTTATCAAGCATAAACTGTATGATTTCGCGCGAGAATGACAGCAATTCGTCTGGGTTTTTTGTGCCGTATGGCACACGGGCGGTATCCCCTACATAAATTGTACTTTCATATGGCAATAAACGGCGGATTTCCTTTGCTACGGTCAATCCGCCAACGCCCGAATCAAATATTCCAATTGGTCGTGAGTCCATCTTATGCTTCCAGCGCAATCTGAATTAAAATATCCAGCAATTCGTGGCTGAGAATACCGCTTTCTTCCCACATTTTTGTGTATAAGCTGGTTGGAGTAAAGCCCGGTACGGTGTTTATTTCGTTAAAAAGGATGCGCTCGTCTTCGGTAACAAAAAAGTCTACACGAGAAAGACCGCGGCCGCCTATAGCGCGGAAAATTTGCAACGCATATTCTTTAATTTTTTGCTGTGTTTCTTCAGGAATATCGGCCGGAACCACAGTCTTTGAGCCTGGTTTATTATATTTTGCATCGTAATCGTAAAACTCACCGTCGGCAATAGTTTCCCCTGTTACAGAAGTTTTTGCTGCCATCCCAACACCTAAAACCCCAACTTCAATTTCACGACCAGGAATGAATTTTTCTGCTACTATTTTACCGCAATATTTTTGCGCGGTTTCAATTGCTGTTTTTAGTTCCTTACGGTTTGTAACTTTTGTAATACCAATGGATGACCCGCCCACGCTTGGTTTTACAAAACAAGGATACCCAAGCTTGCGGCCGATTTTATTCATGCACGCGCCGATATTTTCATGCAGCTCGTCGCTTTCGAATACCAAAAAATCACCCAAAGGTATTTTTAATGCTTTTGCAACAAGCTTTGTCATGGCTTTGTCCATTGCCACAGCAGATGCCAAAACGCCGCAGCCAATATATGGGATGCCCGCTAATTCGCATAGCCCTTGAATTGTACCATCTTCCCCATTTGGGCCGTGCAAAATTGGCAACACAACATCTATGGGTATTGCCTTTACTTTGTCGCCAACAGTGCGCAAAAGGCCGCGGTTAACCCTGTCTGGGCTAAGGACTGCCGGTGTGCCAAATTTATCCCAATCTATATTTTTTACATTGTCAAGTTTACCGTCATACATAAGCCATTTGCCCGCATGTGTAATGTATACGGGGATAATTGTGTAATTTTTGAGTGTAGAAATAACAGATGTTGCAGATGCCATAGAAATTTCATGTTCTGGCGAGCAGCCGCCAAAAAGCAATAATACGTTTTTCATAGTTGACCTCATCTTTTAAATTTTTAGTTATTGTATACCATATGCGTCTTGCGGTAAATACGTATCTTGGATATAATCGTAAGAAAAAAGGACGTGGTTAAAATTAACCAAGGGTTATTTTCAAAAATAAAGCAGGGGCTGGCCAAAACCAGGGATAATATATTAGGCGGTGTAGAGCAGGTATTTGCATCTTTCCGCACTGTAGACGAAGAACTTTTCGAAGAATTGGAAGAAGCGTTAATTATGGCTGACATGGGGGTAGAAACTTCTGTTGCTATTTTGGACACACTGCGCCAGCGTGTAAAAGCTGAAGGCGTCAAAGAGCCGGAAGCTGTAAAGGCTCTATTAAAGCAAGAGATTTCTGATACCTTAACATCAAATACTACATCGTTTGACCCAAATTTTCCTGCGGTATTTTTAATTATTGGTGTAAATGGCGTGGGTAAAACCACCACTGTTGGTAAACTTACAAAATGGTATAAATCCGAAGATAAATCTGTACTGGTTGCAGCGGCGGACACTTTCCGCGCTGCTGCAATAGACCAGCTTGGCGTATGGTGCGAACGCGCAGGCGTATCAATGATTCGCCAGGCCGAAAACTCGGACCCTGCGGCAGTTGTATACGACGCAACATCCGCCGCCAAGGCCAGAGGTATCGACCTGCTTATTTGCGATACCGCAGGCAGGCTTCATAATAAGAAAAACCTGATGGAAGAGCTTAAAAAAATTAATAGAATTGTGTCTACACAGTTACCTGACGCCCATCGCGAAGTTTTATTAGTACTAGACGCAACCACAGGCCAAAATGCATTGCAGCAAGCCAAACTTTTTAAAGAAGTTGCAGATATTACAGGCATTATTTTAACAAAGCTTGACGGCACTACAAAGGGTGGCATAGTTGTAGCAATTAAAAATGAACTGGATATTCCTGTACGCTATATAACAGTGGGCGAGGGGATTGATGATTTACAACCCTTTGATGCAGAAATGTTTGCGAATGCGTTGTTTGAAGAATAAAAAATATGGATGGGAAAATGTAGTTGATACAATCACATGAAGGCGCAATTAAAAGGCAAAAAAAATAATATGTATTACTATAAGGGGGATTTTTCCATGAACGAAGAACAACAACTACGGTCCGCACCTGGGTGCGGCACATTTATTATGCTGGGGCTAATCGCAATTGTGCTTCTATCTCTGGTAGGCATAATCTTCCCGGTAGAAATCCTGCCCTATCCCAGGTCAGTGTTAATCGTGATTATGGCTGTTTCGGTAGTTGCGCTGGTTATTGCGTTTTTAATGCGGCATGCCCATAAACGTGATATGCAAAAAGAAGCCGATGACAGAGCCGACAAGCTCCTGCGTCAGGGTTTCGACACTATGGGCGACATGGATAGCGAAGCCTATAAACTTGCGAAAAAATACACAGATGAAGAGTAACCACAAAGCGGGCGGCGCGCTCACTTAGAGGAGACAACAATGAATAAAGACATATGGCTGGACATCAAACAGCAGCAAATAAATTTATATCGCGAGCGTGCACGCACCCACAGTATAAAACGCGGATTCATGATTTTCGCTTACATTTTGGGCATTATTTTCGCAATTATATTGCCGTTGGGCTTTTTAGCTGGGGAGCAAATCCTGGCAGCACTTGCCTCGCTGGTGCTAATACCTGTGTCCATGCTGGTTTGGAAAATAAGTACACACGAAAACCGCTCGAAACAATTGCTGCGGCAATTGGCAGATGAAATCGAAAAAATAATCCGCAATGGTAAAAACTTGGACATAGCAAAAATGAAACAGCAAACGAACAAAATCGAAACCCGTTTCCTCTCCAACGACGACGAACTTTTCATAAAAAAAGCAATTTGGAAACAATTCCTTAGCTGGAAAAAGGCAAAACGAGACGAAGAAGTCCGCTATAACCGCGCCTATGCCCAGTACAAAAACTGGTCTTCAAGTGCCATGGAGCCACGTAAACAATGGATTTGGGTAGGCCAAGTAAAAGTGGGCACAGTCTGGAATACAGACATCCCACACCGCCAAGGCTATAAAGACAGCAACACCATAGCCGACGAATGGGCAATAATGAAGGCGTTTCGCCGCCTAATCTGGGCCAGCGAACAAGAAATATATGGCATTTTAGATGCCACTAGCACACTGGCGCAAAACAATCCCGTAGTTTTCGAGCGATATTTGCGCAAGAAAAAAATCAGCAAAAAAATGAAAACGTTTAAATGGCGGGCATGGGTGCACTATCTTTCCCCTGCCGCTAAAATGCGTCTGGTAACTTTTGTAGAGCAAACTCTGGCCTTAGAGCCTACCCATCTACACGAAGACACTGTAACCCTGCTCCATGAAAAAAACGAACAAATCGCAAAATACACCAAGGAATTTTGGAAGGTCCATTACCGCTCTCTCAAGTATTATTGGCTTGAGGCGCTGTGGCTTTTATTACTTATCCCCTTTTTGGCAGGGGCAGGGAATTTAATTTCCAGCGGCTCGTATATTGAGGCGATGCTGCTCTTCACAGTAGGTGCAAGTCTGGTAGCCTTTGGCGAAATGGCGTTGATTGTTCGCCAAAAAATTAAACTTAATGGCAAGAAGCTAATTCCGCCGCTAATCGCGTCTTTGGTCGGCTCCCGCCACGCTATGTGCGCGGACACAAAATGCGAGATGGGCATAGACCGCTACCGCCGCCGTTTCAAGAACTTAGAGAAGCATTTTATAATGACCACGCCAGAAATCGACAGCGTAAAATATGTAAAAGATAACCTGCGGGACGAGACACGCAACTCTAAAATCCATGCCGCAGAGGCCATTTGCGAAGAGGCCGAGTCCCGCATGGCCACGTATTATCGTATGTTTCACCTATACAGAAAGCGTTGCCTGCAATACAGTGCCGCAGAACTATTTCTGGGGATTATGCTTGTACCCATCTGGGGGCTTGCCTTACTTGGCGCACTTGCTACCGGCCTGATGTTTTTTTTGCCTATGATGGCTACCATAACCGTTGGTGCATTCGAAATTATTGCCCTGCGGCGGCATATACGCGTCTGGCGTTTTAAAGAGATGTATTTTAAGATTTATCAGGGTCTATCCGTTCTAATAGTAGACGGCGACCTACGCCAAGACCCGGAAAAGCTGAATGAAATGTTTAAAGCCATCGAGCAATCCGCACTGGATGCAATTTCTCAAGACCGCGTAATGAAATTGATGGTTGGTACCCTGTCCCGTGTCAGCGGCCTGCACGCAACAGATAACGCAAAACGCCACCCACTGGACACGGAAGTAACAAGAATACGGACAGCCTGGATGTCTGAAATACGAACAAACGCCGAAACGAAAACGTTCGGTAGCATAGGCACCAACTTTAGACTTTGGATAGAATCGTTTCGAGATTAGATAAACACCTATGCAAAATTTTGGGCTTTGTGTTTACAAGCGAGAGAGCGTTTTCTTATCAAAATAATTTTTTAAATTTACCGCAATATCCATACCATCGTTAGGCAAATCAGCTTTTCTGCGCAGCCATTCCTCTACTATCTCGCGCTCAGTAGTAGTCATTTCTGATAGTGGCGGCAAAAACTCTGGCAACTCAACAGTTGGTGAATACAATGTCGGCTCAAAACCGCCGCCAGTTTTTTCGATTACAACTATTGTGCCAGCCACCATGTCGCCCACACGTTTGTGCTTTTTGGAAAATAGTATTACAAAAAGCCCAAAATACATAGAGTCCAATGTTGAGCGAATAACCCCGCGCATAAGAGAATGGCTAAATTCGATGGGCTGGCCATTGTCACATATTACGCGAAGTCCAAATATTCGCTTTCCAATGGATTGCCCGTTCATGACCATCTCCAACACTATAAAATATCCAAAATGTATAACGAATGTAATAACCATAAAAACGGCGAGTGCGACGCTGAAACGTGTTGCAATAACTGGAATATCTCGCAATTGATAGCTTGTGCCAAAAATTATGCCGGCAGCAAGTAATATCGCAAGAAGCTGAATAGAAAAGTCTATGACAAAAGCTGCTAAACGTGCGCCAACGCCTGCAAGCTTGTATTCGATTTCGATGTTTGCCGGGGTTATTATTGTAATTGTTTTCACTATTGCCTCCTGGCCTGTAAATATCTGTTGACTGCAGACACTGTAAAATGCTCGGCTTTGCTTTCCACGCTTGGGATGCCCATGATGTTTAGCTTACGCAATATTTTTTTGCGTTCTTCGTAAAACTCTAAGGCGGTTTGTTTTAGCATTTTATCATATGCGCGCTTGCTGTCTTGGGCATTTGTCATAGCGGATAACGACTCATTTTCCATGAATACAACTATTGGCATGTGCCGCCGTTTTAAAATGGCGATATGCATCAGTAGTTCTTCCGCTTCTTCCAAAATTTCAAAATCTGTAAAAATAAAAACTAAACTGCGCCGTTTTTGTTTTTCGCACAATGTTTGAAACGCGCCTTCATAGTCGGCGGTTTGGCGGTTGTCCTCAACATTGTACAAAGTTTCCATTAATAAATTCCTGTGAAGTGCGCCTTGCCCGGGCGAAACATGGGATTGCACTTTAGAATCAAACACCAATAAACCGGCTTTATCGCCTTGTTGGTTTACAATATCGCCTAAAACAAGAGCCGCATTTATTGCGTAATCCAGCTTTTTATAGCCATTTACGCTATAGCTCATTGGGCGGCCAATGTCCAGCAAAATGTACACTGGCTGGTCTCGTTCCAACTGGTATTGGTTTACCATTAATTTATTTTCCCGTGCGGTGGCAGTCCAGTTAATTTTGCGGTAATCGTCGCCTTCTACATAGGTGCGCAAGCTTTCGAAATCGGAACCTGCCCCGTATTGCCGTAAGCTTTTATCGCCCTTTGGAAGCAGGCGGTTTTTTTGCATCATCAGGCGATACTTGCTTAAATCCCGTACATTTGGGTACACTTTATGAGTTGTGGGGCAGGGGAGAGTCACATGTTTTACACATAGGCCAAGTATCCCGCGGAAGCGCAGATAAACATTTTTTGTATAAAAACTGCCGCGCTTTGCGGTGGTTACGGCGTATGTGAACTCCTGCTCTTTGCCCGGGTTTATCTTGTGTGTTAAATCATCGTCTACAACGGTAAAATGCCGTAGGGACTCATCTTTGGCTTGCACCCTTAGCGTGTGCTTTTTGTTTGTATTACGCACGAAAAATGTAATATCGTTTTCCGTTTTAAAATATAGTTTTTGTTCTGCTTCGCGGCGTACGGTCAAAACCTTTGCCGGTGGGGTCAAAAACGCATCCAATGCTAAAAGTCCCAAAAGCAACAGATTCCAAAATAAAAACACGATATCATGTATGCCAAAAGGCCATGCCGCGATTGTTAATATAACGCCCAGGGCGGTTAGATATACGTAGTTACGGGTTACGCTCATGATAAATTACCGCGGGGCCTTAACTTGCGACAAAATGCCTTCGAGAACATGGTCGGCAGTTATGCCCTCGATTTCGGCTTCGGGTTTTAACATTATGCGATGGCGCAAAATTGGCGTTGCCAAGAAGTAAACATCGTCTGGTATAACAAAGTCGCGCCCCATAAGCGCGGCATATGCCTTAGACGCCATCAAAAGTGCTACGCTGCCGCGCGGACTTGCACCATATTGAATAGCACCAATGCGGCGCGTTGTTTCCACTACGCTTACTATATAGTTAAATACGCTGTCTTCTACAGTTACATTTTGTACTTCTTGCCGTGCGCGGGCAATATCTATTGCGTTACAAATTGGTGTTAAATTATCAAGTTTGCCGCTGCTAAAGCCTTGATGATACATTTGCAGCATTTGTTTTTCTGCTGCCACGCCCGGGTATGTGATGTTAATTTTCATCATAAAACGGTCGGTCAATGCTTCGGGCAGTGGGTATGTGCCTTCGTATTCTAAGGGGTTTTGAGTGGCCATTACAAAGAACGGCTCGTCCAGCACATGGGTTTGCCCGTCTATCGTAATTGCGCGCTCTTCCATTACTTCTAGCAGGGCAGATTGAGTTTTGGGCGGGGTACGGTTAATTTCGTCTGCTAAAAAAAGCTGTGTGAACAACGGCCCTTTGCGCAACTCAAAATCGGACGTCTGCTGGTTAAAAACTTTTGTACCCAAAATATCTGACGGCATAATGTCCGAGGTAAATTGCATGCGTTTGCAAGTTACGCCAATAAGCTCGGACAATGATTTTGCCCAAAGAGTTTTTGCAAGCCCCGGCACGCCTTCGATAAGCACATGCCCGCCTGCAAAAAGGGCGGTAAGCGCAAGATCGGTTAGGGTTTCTTGGTTCAAAACTCGGTTATTAAGTTGCATTTTTATATTGCTTGATAAATCCTTTAGCATTGTTATTTTCTCCTTATCTTCAAATACAATCGCGTGACCGCGTGTACATGTTCGTTTTCTTCCCGCTCTATTTCATCATGATATAGCATAGGGTTGCCGAAACGTTTGCCCAAATACCATATTGCGATTAGGCTTGTAAGCCCAAGCTGTATAAATACCAAACGTACTATAAGCGGCAACCGCGAAAATAAATTATCGCCCAAGGGTGCAATATGGTAATACTCTGCAAATATTATTCTGTCTGTGTTCAAATACGTGATTATGGCATGTAATTGGATGCCTATGTCGGCAGTGTTCATCAAATTGTAGTTGGTTATTTCGTTGGCAGTGCCAGTGATAATTATACCTTGTCCTAATTCGTGTATCCAGATATCGCCAACTGGCATGCCGGTACTCGGCAGCAAATTACGGAATAAATCCGAGTTTTGCAGGAAAATAAGTTTTCCTCCGCGCTCTACCCAGTCTAGTATTTCCTCTATTTTATAACCATAGGGTGGGAATGTAGGTTGAATAATTATATACATGTGGTTGGTATTAGTGTCTATAGTAAGCGGACGGCGGCTAACGCTTACAGGGTAGCCCATATGTTGCAGGGTATCAAAAAACAGGCTTGCGCCACGTACGCCGGTATTAGAGGCCGTAAACACGCCCCCTTGTGTATCGTTATTAAAAAAATGTAAAACAGCTATCCCCAGTATCACAATAATAGCCGGGAAAATAATTTTTGATAATCTACTCAAACTCATCACCATATTGTAAGATTGCCTGGACGGCTGTAGCAAAATTTTCGTATGCAGTATCGCTTATATTTTTGTACCCAAACCATGCATGATGAAATGCATCTGCCGTGCTTTCAAAAATAGGGGAAAGAGATGTCCCTTTTATTTGCTTTAAAATTATAGCATTGGTTGCAGATAGTCTTATCTCAATTATCTGTTTCTCGTTTAGCGAAAGTAATGTGGCAATATATCTGTAGCGGATTGCAAGCCGCCTGTTTTCTGCATTATCGCTTAGTTGTATCAATTCGTTTATCGTGTAATTTTTTTGTGCAAGTTCTTCAAAAATATCAGATAAGTCGTACTCTTCTCTCATGCGGCTTTTGCGCAAGGCGCGAAAAATTGCAATGCCAGCAACAACAAGCAGTATCGCGCCAATAACCATAAACACGATGGGAACCGCGCTAAGATTATAGCTTACACCTTCCCCCATAAAATTCAAATCAAGATTTATGTTGGAAAAAATGCGATCCAGTAAATCGAAAAACCATTCCATAATCCTGGTCCTAAGCGGAACCCTACGCCCTGTAAGTACGTCGTAGCGCGAAGTCAGCAGCACTTCCTGCATGGCCTCGTAAAATGAGTTAGTATCCATAGCACTCATGGCAAAAGCCTTCCAAGCCTGGCTTCTATGTCCAGGCCTTCTTTTTTAATACGCTGGTTAAAATACAAAGTAGCAGCAAAAACGCCGTCAAGCGGCATAATAATAAATGTTATGGCAATTGAGGCAAATATGGCTACTAAAGAAGTAATGCCAACTATTGCTACGCCGGCCGCGCTCATATCCAATGTCGTTACAATAAGTGACATTAAAATAGTAATCAAAGCCAACACACCATACAACGCTGTATAAATAACCATCACTGACAACAGCCAAACTAGCCGTATACCGGCAATCTTCCAAAATTCGCCCCGTATAAGTTCCCAAGAACGTATTAGGGTATTAAAAAACGTCTTTTTCTCGAAAACAGCCACGGCTATCGATAAGGAAAAGGCATTTAAATAAATCATTAGCAAAACAAGAAAAACAAAATTTATCAGTGCGAAAAACCATGGTGCGCGAACAATTAAAATTTCGAAAATACCAGAGGCAATAAATAAAACCGCCACACCTATAAATGGCAAAGAAGCTACTGCTTGCGCTATTAACGCGCTAAAAATCCTGCCTACCATGCGCGGCAATTGTTTAAATGGCATCCTAGACTTAAACCCAAAAAAAACAGGGCCGGAAATAACACAATGCCCGGCAGACGAAATTGCATACCAAAGGAAAACAAAAGGCGTCACGACTACAAGTAAAAGTAACATTGTAGCCAAAATAGCGCCGCCAGTATGTACTACCGAGGTACCAAAAATAGGGCTAAATGCCGAAAAGAATGCGAAGCCGGCAAATGTACCTATAACAAATAAAAAAACAAAAGATAAAATTACCGAAGCAACATACGTAATAACTCCAAAAATTGCGGAGAAAGCAAGCTGCTTACCAAATGATTTTTTATATACATGAACTGCCCGGTCCATAAGTTCGGCCGCGTTCATTGGATAAAGATCGTTGCTCACAAGATAGCTCCTTTATTGTCCATACATTGAGTTTATCATATACAAGCCAGCGTAGCAAACTAATTTTGGTAATACGTTATGCCAAGCTGAGTGCGGTTGGATACATCTAATTTTTCCATTATCACAACTATGTTGTTGCGCACGGTGCCTTCGCTTAAAAATAGCCGTTCGGCAATTTCTTTATTTGCAAGCCCTTGTGCTACGAGTCTTGTAATATCCTGCTCTCGTGGGGTTAGTATTTCAAGTGCCGGGTTTGGCTGCGGGGTAAGCTTTCGCAAAACGTCGCTGTCAAGTACGCTTGTGCCGTCCATCATGGTGTGCAGGGCTTTTGCAATACCATCTATTTTGTCGGTTTTTAGCAAATAACCGTCTGCACCGGCAGACAGTGCTTGTTGAATATTTGGACGGTCGTCGAAAGTGGTTAGCATCATTATACGAATATTAGGATAACGTGTTTTAATAAGCCGTGTTGCCGCCACGCCGTCCATCCCCGGCATGCGAATATCCATTAATACAGCATCAATTTCCATATTAGCGCAAAAATCTATTGCTTGTATGCCGTCTGCAGCACACGCTGCAATTGTTACACCATCTTGGCGTGACAGGGATAACTCTAGGCTTTTGCGTATTAGCGGGTCGTCATCTACAATTAAAAGTCTCATTTTAGTACCTCTTTCTTAACATACAAAATTTATATCAAATCATCAGAATGTAATTATTGTATGGTAGATGTGTTGTATGGTCAATAAATAAAATTCAACAGGTTTCAAATATTTCCATGTTATGTTAGAATACGCGCAAAGGAGGCAACCGTATGAACATACAAAAAATAACCACCGCATTGGCTAATTTAAACGGCACAATTTATATGTGTGCCGACGGCTTTATTGACGAAGTATGGGAGCTTGTAGATTCCCGTGCATCTTTGGCTAAGTATACGCCAGTTAGTAAAATGACGCATTTTGGCCAGCGCATTATTGGCGTTGGTACAGGCGGCATGGGTATCGAACTGGTTAAAAAACGCCGCGACTATGGAGGTTTTACGGCCAACATTGGTTATGCTACGGCCAGGCTTGGCATAAATACAACAATGGTTGGCCTGTTTGGCAAAGGCGAAATTGACCCTGTTTTTGCCCCGGTGCGGGCGGTTAGTAATATGATTACTATGGGCGACGCAGCTGTTACTCATGCGCTGGAATTTGATGACGGCAAAATTCTAATGACCCATATGGGTGTGGTTCTTGAAGTTGACTGGAATCGTTTGGTACGGGAAATTGGTATTTCTAAATTAACTGAATTAATAACCGAAGCCGATATTATCGGTATCGGATATTGGTCATGCCTGCCGGACTTTGACAACATGGTTGAACAAGCCTGCGAGTTGATACCACTCGACGGCAAAGAACGCCGCTTTTTCTTCGACTTTGCGGATGTACGTAAAAGAGATACAGACTCTTTAGTTAATACATTGGCGGTATTAAGGCAGCTAAATACAAAATGCCCAATGATACTTAGCATGAACGAACACGAAGCCGCCATAATTTTCGAGCTGCAAGGCGAAACGTTGGACAACGTCGGGCGTCCTGTTGCAGAAAAAACCGGGGCAGTACGCACCAAGCTTGGCTTGGATGAATTGGTTATTCACACACCGCAATATGCGGTTGCGGCATCTTCAAAAGAGCCGCCCGCTTTAATGCTGCAAAAATATTGCGAAAAGCCCGTGCGCACTGCAGGCGCAGGCGATACATTTAACGGTGGATATATAGCAGCCACAATGGCAGGGCTTGACATTGCCGAACGGCTTTTTGTCGCCAACGAAACGGTCAGCTTCTTTTTAAATACAGGGAATGCACCCAATAGAAAGGACTTAAACTCATGGTTAGATTTGGAGTAATTACAGGCAGCATGGGCAAAGTCGGCGACAGATACAGCCTTGGCGGCTACAAAAAAGATATGTCGCTGGAAAAAAAGCTGGAGGGTTTCAAAAAAATTAAACATCTTAGCGGGGTAGAAATTTCGCAGGACGAAATTAAAGACACCCCTGTCAAAGATGTTAAGGATTTATTCGACAGCTATGGCCTGACAATTTCCGCTATAGGAATAGACCTTACATCTCACCCAATGTGGAAATTTGGCAGTATCACATCCAAAGATGCTGCTTTACGGGCAGAAGCTATTGATCGACTAAAGCGCATGATGGATTTCTGCTGTGCTGTGGAAACAGGGCTTGTAAACATCTGGCTTGGACAAGACGGTTTTGACTATCCGTTTCAGGTAGACTACGCCAAGCAGTGGGAATACGCATTAGAGGCCCTTCGCGCATGTGCGGATTATAACCCAGCTATGCAAGTTGCAATAGAGCCAAAACCACGCGAGCCACGTAACCGCAGTTTTATCGACTCCACTACCACCGCGCTGCTTTTGGCGCAGGATGCTGACCGCAAAAATGTTGGTGTTACGCTGGATGTTGGACATATTCTGCAAGAAGGCAAAAATATTGCGCAGTCCATTGCGTATGCCCATGCCCACGGCAAGTTATTTAATTTGCATATCAACGATAATTACAGTGCCTGGGACGACGACATGATTGTAGGAAGCGTCCACCACATAGAATTTATCGAAATGTTTTATACCATGAGAAAAATCGGCTATGACAAGTGGGTGGCCGTGGATATTTTCCCGTATCGCGAAGACAGTATGCGTGCCGCGGACGAAAGCATCCAATATATACACAAATTTAACGAGCTGGTTGATACAATTGGCATTGCCGAGCTTGATAAATGCATTGCTGGCGACGATGTTACGGCAACAATAAAATTAGTACGGGAAAAAATATTTAAATAGGAGTCATATAAATGTCAAATTCAATTAGCGCGGATATTGTTCGCGTAGCAAAACTTATGTATGAAAAAGAAATGGTGAATGCCCTGGAAGGCAATGTGTCTGTAAAAGATGGTGACAAAATTTATATCACCCCAACATCTGTTTGTAAAGGTTACTTGGAAGAAGACATGATAACCGTTATAGACATGAATGGCGATGTTATCGAAGGCACGTACAAACCAACATCTGAGTTGAAATTACATCTAGCCTGTTATAAACTTCGCCCGGACATTACATCCGTTGTACACAGTCATTCGCCGTATTCTACAGCATATGCAATTGCCAACAAGCCAATCACAACAAAAGCCTACCCAGAAATGATAATTGCCTTCGACCAAATTCCGGTAATTGCTTATGGCACCCCTTCTACCGACGAGGTTTATGCGGAGCTGTACAAAGTTATAGACAAAACTGACGTTTTTTTGATAAGCCGCCACGGAATTGTGTCTGTCGGTAAAAATTTGCATGACGCGTTTTTCAAAATAGAAGCGGCAGAGTCAATTGCCAAAACGCTGACGATTGCAAAAATATTAGGCGGTGAAGCCCCGCTTTCGGAAAGTCAAATTGATACGCTGTACGAAATGCGCAAGAAAAATTTTGGACGGGATAAAATGTAGTCTATTAACCTTTTATTGGCACAACGCATACCAGGCGGAATGTCTCCCCACGCGCAACAGCCAAGCTTCCGCCAGTTGCAATTAATCTTTGGCGTAGGTTACGCAGTCCCGTACCTATGCCTTTTTTATTTTCGCCTGTATTGCTAACACCGTCATTTTCGATACATAGGCGCACAATTTGCGAAGTTACGTCAACCTCTACAGTTATATTGTGCGGGTTTGCATGTTTGCCAATATTGGTTAGCCCCTCGTTTAAGCAGGACTCCAATACATTCCAGACAAAGACAGGCACATGACGCGTATCGCCAAATATTTTAAACGTTATGTTCATTGGGAAGCGTTCGCAAATTTCTTGCAGCGACTCCACTCCCAATGTCGTTACGGTAGATAAATTGTGTACGGCTTCGCGAATTTTATTTGCGCCTGCATCCAGGCGGAGTAGAGCGGCGTCGTATAAACTAAGTATTTCCTGATCAGTATCTTCCAACAAACCGCGCACCGTTTGTAACGATATAAATGCCGCAACAATTTCGTGTCCTGCATTGTCATGAATTTCCCGGGAAATGCGAGCGCGTTCGCTTATAGCAGACATTCGTTCTACTTGGGCGGTTGCGGTCAGCAGTTCAGCTTGCAAAGATTCAAGTTCATAATAACGTCCAGCTTCTTCGTCGCGGGATTTTAGCCGGTTTTCTCGCTCCTTTTCCCAAAAACGCAACAGTAACCCCAGCCCGCCGCAAATAGCAGCAATAGCCCCAAGCTGAATATCTGCAGCAATAAATACATATATCGCCGCAACCATCATGACATACATGCCATAATACATGGCTGCAAAAAGTGCTACTCCCGCAAACATGGGGGCAAGTAATACACATAAAACCACGTCTATTGCACTTGTAAATTTTGCTTTTGGAATACGCCAGCGAAGCAATACCATACATATCATAAAAAACGTGAGAAAAAAGCCCATTGTGTCGCTACGAATAATCTCGTGCGCGCCCAATAGGCCAAGACCTACTATTGTGCAGGTTATAAAAACTATTTTGGGAAGTGGAATATCTTTCATGTAACTCACACCAGTCTGCGCTTACTCCCATACAAGATAAACGCTACTGTAAACAATGTCAATGCTAAAAGTCCAAGCCAGTACATTTGTGTAAACTCTCCGTATAGGACAAGTTGCTCTATTGAGCGTGATGCCCAGTGTGCTGGGGTTATCATACCTGCGTAATAAGCTGGATTGGGCAAAACTTCTAGTGGAAACATAAACCCGCCAAGCAGTGCAGACAGTGTAATTAACAATGAAACACCGGATAGACTTGCTTCCTTATCTTTAAACAGGCAGCTCCATACAAAGGATAGGCCAATGCTTGTTGCAGATAGGAAGATATATACAATCACCAAACCAATTGTAAGCATACCAGCCCAATCGTGTATCAAAAAACCCAGTAGTCCAATTACCGCAGATACAAGTATCATTGGTATTATAGCGGCAAAAAAGTTTTGTACAAGGTAACTGCGTAAGGTAATTGGCCCTGCAAGAATGCGCGTTAACACACCTTCTACTTTGTCTTTTTGTATGCTGTTGGCCATAAGAAACGCACCGTACATTATTATAAATGCCAGTAGGTAAAATGGCATAGCACTGGCTGCATCACTACCACCAAAGACATTGCCTACACGGTCTGCAAAAATAACCAGTATCAACGGAACAATGCTGTTTAAAATTAGCGATAATGGTTTTGTTACGCCATTTATAAGAGCGTTTTTGAAAACTGTCAGGTTTCTCATATCTTACGCACCCTTCCAACGATTAGAACTGCAATAAGTGCCGCCGCTATAAAGCCGCCTAAAATACCAAGGTGAGTAAAAGAGGCACTCATGTCTGCACCCAACATTGTCATACCACCTTCAAATCTAAGCTCTGGGTTGTTAAATGTTGCCATCATTCCGCTAGCATAGTCCATTGCTCTGCTTGCGGCGCCAATTGGCAGGAAGCTGATAACACCAATTTCGCCAATCTCGGGTGCTGGAATCATGCCAAAGTTTAAGGCCAACATTTGGCTAAAAGCAAAAACCATAATTACAGCAGTGGTTGTGCCCTTTTTGGGGAAAATCTGAAAACATAGTACGCCAAACAATGTTACAAAAATACTCATACCCATAAGTGCAATAATGGTAATAGGGATGTTAAAATATGCGTTAAAAATATACCTTGCGGCGACTAAAACTACCGCGCCGTTGATTGCACCTACAATTATACTTGCACCAATGGCAGCAAGTACAAAGCTTTTAAATGACTTTGGTACTGCCATAAGCCGCCAGCGCATGTCGGTTCTAAATTCTAAATATAAGAAGTCTGTAACAAGCATACCGCCAAAGTACTGGAAGAACAATACATTAAAGGCAAGCATGCCTGTTGCTTGCAGGCAAAAACCATTGTATTCACGTAGTTCGAAGGGTACAATCCCCCTGCTGGTGGTGATAAAAATCGTAAGCATTACAAATGGGAAAAGAATCAGCATTACAAAGTTCATCGGGTCTTTTAGTGTGCGAATCAAATAATGTTTTAATATCATGGCTAATTCCTCCTTATTCGTCGTCACGCAGTTTGCGGCCTGTTAGTGTTAGGAAAACATCTTCCAGGTTTGGCTTATCTGCAGAAATATTTGCGACTCCACCATGACGCATTGCAACTTCCATAATGCGGTTTAGGTTGCCGCTTTCCGCACCGGAAATTATCAGATAATCGTTGCCGGTTACGGAAACATTTTTAACACCAGAAATTGCGCGGATATCTTCTGTAAGTGCGGTGGATGCAACTGCGGCAGTAAGGCGAATTGTATCTTCGTGGGATATGCGCCCTACAAGCTCGTCAATTGTACCTTCTGCTATAACCCGCCCAGTATCCATAATGGAAATACGGTTAGATATTGCCTGTACTTCTTCCATGTAGTGTGTGGTGTAAATTATTGTTGTGCCTTCCGAAGCAATTTGCTTTACAGACTCTAAAATATGATTACGTGATTGTGGGTCTATACCAACTGTTGGTTCGTCCATTATCACAAGTTTTGGGCGGTGAACCAATGCACAGCCAATGTTTAACCTGCGCTGCATACCGCCGCTAAATGTGCCGGGTTTCTTATTGGCGCGGTCTGTCAGGCCAATGAATTTTAAAACCCGTGCAACATTGCTGCTAAGGTCGCTGCCTTTCAGGCCATACAAACCGCCAAAGTAGCGTAGGTTTTGCTCTGCTGTCATGTCTTTGAAAATGGAAATTTCTTGTGTGACAAGCCCCATGTCGCGTCTTATGTCTGTGTTATTGATATGTTGCTTTTTACCAAACACCGTAATTTCGCCACTGTCTACCGGGATTAGCCCGCATAGCGAACGTATTGCCGTTGTTTTGCCCGCGCCGTTTGGGCCAAGTAAGCCTAAAACTTCACCTTCATTAATGCGAAGGTCCAAATGGTCGAGTGCCATAAATTCGCCGTACCTTTTAACCACCTTTTTCATGTTTGCTATCATTTAAGATCGCCTCCTATTTCTATGGGGCCTCGCTGAGCTAAAGCTCGCTACTTGCCCCAAACTGTTTTATTATTGTCAACTGCTGATGTTGAGATTATGCCATAGGGTGAAATGTTTCGGTAGTGACAAATGTCACGACTTTTATATTCCACAACAAATGTCAAAACATATGCAACAATATTTGATATACTTCAATAGAAAGGTGGGAACAGCGTGAACCAGTGGAGCTTGTCAATTCAGCAGATGATTGATTGGATCGAGCAGAATATAGAAAATAACCCGACGCTTTTGCAAATGTCTGCGCAGGTTGGTTATTCTCCGTATTATTGTTCCTTTTTGTTTCATAAAGTCTGCAGAATGACGCTGCGAAGCTACTTAGTAGGGCGCAGGCTTTATTATGTAGCATTGGCACTGCGGGATACCAACGACAGAATAATTGACATTGCTGTGCGGTATGGCTTTTCGTCCCAGGAGGCTCTGACGAGGACTTTTGTGAAGGTTTATGGATGTACACCATATTCTTATAGGACTAACCCACGCCCGCTTAAATTTGCTGTCAAGCAAGAGGTTCTGGTTCCCGATAAAAACTTATTTGGAGGAATTAAAATGAGCAATGTACGAGAAGCGAATGTAAGATTCGAGCATATCCCGGCCCACAAATACATTGGCATATGGGATATTCGTGCAACATACTACGGCGATTTTTGGGATTATCATGACTGCGACGAAGTTAGTGGAATTATTGAAAGTATGCGCCACGTGGCATTGGAAAGCGTAGGCTGCCACCAGGCCGGCTGGTTTTATGAAAACGGCAAAAAAGGGTATTTTTATGGCTTTGGCGTACCTGCCGATTATGACGGGGCGGTGCCGGATGGCTTTGAAATTCGTGATGTGCCGGCTTCCAATTATCTTGTGTTTTTTCACCCACAGTTTGATTTTTTAGCAGAAAATCATCAGGTCATGAGTAATGTACAAGAACTTGCGTGGAATTATGATTTGAACAATAGCGACAGAGTGTGGATTCCAAACGGTTATGAGTGGAACGAAGACGAATGTCCAAATTATCAGCGGCATTACCCTGAAGTTTGGGGGTATGAGGTACTGCGGCCGGTTAGGAAGAAATAAAAGGGGCGTTAAGCAATTTCAGCAATGTTGGTTCAAACGAAAACTCATCGCATAATTTTTGTATATCCTGCATTGCATTAGCATTTTTACTGCTGCGCTTTGCCCGTATCATTAAATTTTTTGGTGTATGCTCCATTGCAGTAAACTCAATTATTTGTGTTTTGTAGCCCATGTGTTCAAGTAGTTTTGCGCGGATAGCGTCGGTTGCAAGCGACGCTATTCGTTCCTCTATAATGCCGTAGGCAGAAAAAATATCCAAGCCAGCGGGTTTCATTTGGTTACGTAATTCGTGCTGACAGCATGGCACGGCACAGATAAGGTCGGCATTCCATTTCACGGCGTTGCAAATTGCATAATCTGTTGCGGTGTCACAGGCATGTAGTGATATTACTATGTTAAACGACCCCGGGCGGCCCCACTCGGCAATGGGTGGGGCTGTCTGGTTCCCAATGTCGCCAAGCGTGAAATTTAGCGATTTGTAGCTGTATTTTACAGCCGCTTTTGTGCAAGTTTCTATCACATGTTTATCTAAATCCATGCCGCAAATATTTGCATCAAGCCCGCGTACTTCCACAAAATAATGATATACGAGGAACGTTAAATACGATTTGCCGCAGCCAAAATCAATGATGTTAACCATTGTGCCGGGTTCTAATTTTTTGGTTTCGTCTGCAATAAGCTCGATAAAACGGTTGATTTGTCGGAATTTATCGTGCATCCCCGCTACGATTTTATACTCTTTTGTAAACACACCCATGTCAACAAGCGCGGGGATTTGCTGCCCCTCTTGTATGATATGGTTTTTTTGTACGTTAAAGCCACCCGCGAAGTTTTTAACTTGCGGCTGCTGTGCTGCAAGTTTCGACGACGTTAACATTTTACCTTTTTTAGTGACCCGGGCGGAATATTCCCGCGTGCCGTCCCATGCGGTGTATTGCAGGAAAATTGGACCAAGATGCTCTGTTACAAAAGCCTCTACCTCGTCACGCTGCAAATTTTTGTGAAACACCTGCTTTGAGGTGAACATACTGGCCTGGTATTTTTCGCCGTTAGAAATTATCTCGGCACGGGTATATACAGCGTTTTTTGTTGGGCTGGACAATATGATTTTGTAGATATTTTCGTTAAAAGTCATGGGTTGCCTCGCTTGCTTTTCTGGAAATTATATATTTTAATTACCCTAAGCGCAACGAAATATTTCACTTGACAATCCACTTGCGAAAATCTATATATGTTACTAAGAAAAAATTTGGAGGAACGTTACATGAGTGCTAAAAAGAAAACATACGCAATTTTAAAAAATCCGGCTCATAGCCGTGTATCATTCTTGGGGTCAGACACATTGGCAATTAACGAGCTAACCGCTGTTGTCAGCAACATTTCTGCAAAAAATATTCGCATCTCCGCAATTGGCGGCGTACCTTATGTACTGTTCGATTGTGATAACGCGCTGTGTGAAAGTGCAATTATTGCGCTGTCGCGGCTGTCGTTTGTATATGCAATTTTTGAAATTGCACAGGAAGAAATGTTAAGACCTCTTGTTTTAAACCCTAATTATTTTTTAGATTCGGAACTTAGCAGCATTCTAAAATATACAGGCAAAACTAATGAGCTTTTTACGCGCCTTATGCTTAACCTTGCGCAGCTTCACATTAAAAACCCGCCAGATATTCTAAACATCCTAGACCCGATGGCGGGGAAGGGGACGACTTTGTACGAAGCACTAATGCAGGGGCACAACGCCTATGGTGTAGAAGTTGATGATAAAATGCCCGGCGAAAGCGTAGTATATTTGAAAAAATATCTTGAAACTACAAAGCATAAGCACGAGAACCATACGGAAAGGATAAGCGGACAAGGTGAAATTTGCAAATTTACATCTGTGCGCAATCAAATTAAAATTGCGGGACATGGTGTTGCTGGTCAAGTCCGCCATTTTGAAATGGTTGCGGGCGATACTCGCAATACATTTGCCTATTTTAAAAAGAATCATTTCCATGCAATAATTGCAGACCTGCCATACGGTGTGCAGCACGGCAGTAAGTCTCAGCAAAATAAAACCCCTAAAAGCATTCCTTTTACGCGCAATGCTATGGGGCTTATATCTGAAGCAATACCAGGCTGGGTGCGTGTGTTAAAACCGGGCGGGGTTATTGTACTTGCCTGGAATTTGTTTTTAATTTCCAAGCACGAAATAATAGAATTGTTAGCTGCTAACGGCTTCACCATCCCAGATTTAGGCGTAGATTTTTCCCACAGAGTAGACCAGGCAATTGACAGGGACTTGATTATTGGGGTAAAAAAATAGAACCAATAAAATATTTTTGATATTTTTTTTGGTTTTTTGACAAGCATTTTACAAATAAATACAAAAGCCTTGACAAGTAGCAAGTGCGATGCTAATATCTGCATGTGGAGGGGGCATGTATAAGGAGGAATGTCTCATGAAGACTGGTCTTGATTTATCAATGGGTGAAAAAATTAAACTGATAAGACATGCAAAAGATGTTACGCAGCAACAGCTGGTAGAAAACCTTTCTATAACCCGTTCCAGGCTTTCACAGATTGAAAATGACGAAGACTACGGACACGACGATGTTAGCTCTGATACATTGATGCAAATAAGAAAAGCCCTGAACTTGGAAGCACTACCCCTTACCGAAGCACAGCGTGAGGGTTTTAAAGCTGACTTAGCCAAATGGAGCGATGTGATTACCGCCCGAAAGTTTAAAGAAGCAAAAGAGATGCGGCAAAAGCTGTCTGCAATTACTTTTGCGCCTTTTGACGAAGAGCTTAATACTTTTTATAATTTGATTGACTGTAAATTGGTATTGAGTCTTAGAGATATCCCTACTGCCGAAACAATTCTAGATACAGTTGCCAATAAATATTTGGGCGACCTGCCACTCGAGTTTTTAGGCTACTATTATCGGAATAAAAGTATGGTATGCGCTCTTCATCATCAGCACCAAGACGCGCTGGTTTTTATGACTAAAGCATTTAAATTAATGTCCAATGTTAAGCAAGATACAGTTGTTTACTATGGTATGGGCGTACGCAATTATAATGTTGGCTACATACGCCGCTCGATTATGTTTTTGGAAGAAGCGTTAAAACTGTGTGCAAATGAGTTGGGCAGTGTTTGGGAGCGCTATATAAAATATGACCTTGTTAGGAGTTATATTGGGCTAAAGGACTTAGAGCCTGTTTGACATAAATTATTCCATTGTATCAAATATAACGTCAATCCATGATATACTGTCGTAAAAAAGGCAGGTATACAAGATGCGAAAATTCAACCACAATTATCCAAGCGAT
>Ga0131853_10002477_pt1 | contig 32954 bp, 33 predicted proteins | sample TergutLab28metaG_FD_92764 | JGI IMG/M metagenome (GOLD analysis project Ga0131853, IMG submission 92764) | Labiotermes labralis P1 segment gut microbial communities from Petit-Saut dam, French Guiana - Lab288 P1 (version 2) (version 2) | ecosystem: Host-associated > Arthropoda: Insects >... | reverse complement strand
CTGCTAACGTTCTCTTCGCACTCGCGCGGGTGGCGGAATAGGCAGACGCGCTAGCTTGAGGTGCTAGTCCTCGTATAGAGGGTGGGGGTTCAAGTCCCCCCTCGCGCACGCGATTGCAGATGGCCCTGACCAGGGAGAACGTGGTCAGGGCCATCGTTCATTTGCCCCCAGGGGAGCACCAGGGGAGCACACGGGGAGCACACGGGGAGCACACGGGGAGCACACGGGCGCGCGGTTTATCACGTTAGGCGGACGGACCTGCACTTCCCACGGCGTACACACCCAGGGAAGTGCGGGTTGACCGACCTACCGTGGTGAACCTGCGGCGCTCCACGCTCAGAACGAGGAACAGGCGTGAACGGGGGCGTCTCTCAGGGCGCCCCGGCCGGCGCTGCCGAGGAGGACGACGCCGCCGATGAAGCCGAGCCGTTCACCTCTCCTGCGACGGCACTACCCGACGCGCTGACCGCCGCTGATGGCTCAGGAGCCGCGCTTCCACTGCCGCTCGAGGATGACGACGTTCCGCCCAGCTGACCGGGGGAGAGCCGCTGCTGGGTGTAGTTGGGCAGTGCGGCTCCGGCGCTCGCGTCGCTCGAGGGAAGGTTCCAACCCCACCAGGGCTGTTCGACCAGCGCCACCAACCGGTCGGTGGCGGGGGGAGTCCAGGAGATGGACGTCGACACCGCCTGGCCGACCGCGAAGACGACGATGTCGCGACGCGGGGAGCTCAGAGCCACCATCGTCGTCGGAATGTCCACCGACGAGGAGCTGTCCGACGGAGCGGTCGCGTCGATGGTGAGCACGCTGTCGCCGTCCGGCAGGTTGTCGTGGTGGCAGGTGGCCGGCGCTGTCACCTCGGAGCACAGCGCGCCGAGGTCGAGGGGCGCCGTCGACGCCGAGGCGCTCAGCCCGAGAAGCGCCCGCGCCGCGGCGTCGGGATGGAAGACATAGAGCCGCACCGTCCCTGATTCCCCCGAATCGCTGCCACCCGAACGGCCCCAACTCGCCACGGCGCCGTAGCCGGCCGGGCTAGCGTCCAGTCCCGCCCACGACGTCGGTGTGCCGAGGTCGCCGAGGCTGCCGTCGTCGACGGCGGTCGCGAGCGCGCCGGCTACGACCCGCGGCGTGGCTGGGACCGTACTGCTCCCGTCGGCGGGGTCGATCGCGCGGTTGCTCGTGTCGTGGCCGGTCAGTGCCCAGGCGCCCAGACCCACGATCGCCGCCGCGGCCACCCCGGACGCCGCCCAGGCGAGGCGTCGGTGAGCCCGAGCGGTCACCGCCCGCGAGGTGATGGCTTCTGCGTCCGCGCGTACGTCGACGAGCTCGTCGCGCATCAGGTCATGGAGTCGCATCTCAGTCCTCCAGTTCCGGGAAGTGGCGGCGCAGCCGGGCCAGCGCCCGAGAGGCGCGGGTGCGGCACGCACCTTCGGTCAGATTGAGCATCGCGGCGACCTCTGCGGTCGAGAGATCCTCCCAATAGCGCGCCACCAGCACCGCCCGGTCCAAGGCCGGAAGGGTCGCCAGCGCATCGAGCAGCGTGAGCCGGGTTGCCGCCGACTGCGCCTCGACATGCTCGGCGTACGTCGCTGGCCGGGTCGATCCGCCACCTTCGGCAGACATCTCTCGGAGTTCGACGGATTGGTGGTCCACGCCGCGGCGACGGCGGTCATTGAGGTAGGTCCGGCTGAGGATCCGCCGTACGTAGGCGACCGGGTTGTCGGCGTGGGAGACGAGCCGCCAGCGCCGGAACGCGGTGGTGTACGCGTCCTGGACGAGGTCCTCCGCCTCGGCGCGGTCGCCGCACAGCAACACCGCCGTACGCAGCAGCCGCGTGCTTGACTCGCGCACGAACGCCTCAAACGCCGTGTGGTCCGACGTCACGCGGTGCTCCACTCTCAACGTGCCACTCACACCCTGGTAGAGGGCCATTCGGCCCGAAAGCGTTACATGAGTCTTCAGGGGTCAGGTCGCGGCGGTCCTCTGCGCTGCTGAGTGTGGCAGCGCCGAAGGTGATGATGGGGCCCGATGCGAGTCGTCCATCGCAGTCAGAGCACGGAGTTCCCCGCGCGGCCCTGGGGGTTCTGGGACTGGAAGCTCGTCTCGGCAAGCCTGACCTCCATGTCGGCGCTCCGGTCGCTGACCCGGCGCCTGCCGTGTCGCCGGTCGTAGCGCCACGCGAGAAGCAGGGCACCGAGCAACAGTGCCACGAGAACGATCGCAACGATCGCCGGAGTCATGCGGCCTCCTTGGCCTACGGGCTGCTGGTCGTACACGTTCAAGGTAAAGCGTCCGGGCGGGACGTCAATGTGCCGCGAATACTGGACTAGTCCTCGGAGACCCGTTGGCGCCATAATGGCGCCATGCCGAGCGTTCAGATCAAAGACGTCCCGGACGAGACGCACGCAGTGCTGCGACAGCGCGCGGCCGCCGCGCACCAGTCGCTGCAGGAGTATCTCCGCTCCAGACTGATCGCGGAGGCCAGCCGTCCCACGCTTGACGAGGTGCTGGACCGCGCCGCCGGACGTAGCGGAGGCTCGGTCCCGTTGACAGCTGCGGCGAGCACCCTGCGGGCCGAGCGTGCTCGTCGTTGACGCGAGCGTCCTCGTGACCGCGCTCGCGGACGACGTCAGCGACGGCGATCGAGCCCGAGCGCGGCTGCGCGGGGAAGCACTTGCCGCACCCGATCACGTCGACCTCGAGGTCACATCCGTCCTGCGGGGACGGCACGCGGGCGGACATATCTCCGCCCGTCGTGCCGAGCTCGCTCTCGCCGACCTGGCGGCCCTACCGATGGACCGCGTGCCGACGCTGCGCCTGATCGCCCGCTGTTGGGAGCTGCGCGACAACCTGACCGTGTACGACGCCGCGTATGTCGCCCTGGCCGAAGTGCTCGACGCACCTCTGCTCACGGCCGACGCTCGCCTCGCGAAAGCTCCCGGCCCGCGCTGCCCGATCCTGGTTCTGCGCTGACACGCGGCCCACACGGTGACGACCTGTGGCGCGTCACAGCCGCGGATCGACGGGCTCGGACTCCAGCGCGAGTACGGCGAAGACCAGCTGGTGCACCCGCCACAGGGGCTCGCGGTCCACGAATGAGGTGAGCGCCTCGAGCCCCATCCCGTGCTCGCGCTGGGCGAGCTGCCGCTTCTTGCCGAGGTTCCGGTCGCGAAGTACGTCGAGGGAGTCGGTGTAGTCCGGTCCGTAGATGATCCGCAGGTACTCCCGGCCACGCACCTTGATGCCTGGCTGGACGCGGCCCTCGGTCAGATGCGCGGGCTTGACGACCATGCCCTCACCTCCGCCGGCGGTCAGGTCGAGCCACCACTGGGTCGCGGCGTCGCGCTCCTGGGGTGAGGAGAGGTCGACGAAGCGGTGCCGGGTCGGCGTGATCAGGCCGCCCTGCAACTTCGCCAGCTCGGCAAGATGCCACTCGTGCGACTCGGTCAGCGCCAGCGCGCGCCCCTCCGCGGCAAGGATCTGGAACGGTGCGAGGGTGACGCCCTCCAAGCCGTCGGTCGGGCGGACATAGGCGGCGTAGGCGTCGCGGAACGCCTCGGCATTCGCGAGGCGCCGTCGCGTCACGACCTCCCGGTCGCCCAGGTCGAGGCCGCGGCCCGCGGCCGCCTCGAGGAGCTGGAGCGCCTCAGGCAGCACGTGCTGGGCGGCAGTGCCGACCGAGGCGTACTGGCTGGTGATCAGATCCAGCGCCTTGGCCGACCACGGCAGCAGCTCACAGTCGAGGGCAAGCCAATCGGTGTCCAGAGACTCGAACAGCGGCGCGGCGGAGTCCCGCAGTCGATCGACCAGCGGCGCGGTGTCGGCGAAGAACGGGCGCCCGGTGCGGGTGTAGACGACGCCGGTGCTGCCGCCGCCGATGCCGAACCGCCGTTCGGCGGCGTCGGCGTCGCGGGCGATCACCGCGATCGCCCGCGAGCCCATGTGCTTCTCCTCGCACACGACCCGGGTGACACCCCAGCCGCCGTACTCCTCGAACGCCTGCTCGGGGTGCTCGAGGAAACCGTCGAGCTGGGACGTTCGCACGGGCGACATGGTCGGCGGCAGGTAGATCAGCCAGCGCGGGTCGACGGCGAAGCGGCTCATCACCTCGAGTGCGGCGGCGGCGTTCTCCTCGGGGATCTTCACCTTGCCGGCATGGGTGGTCTCCAGCCACCGGGTGCCGGCGACATCATCGATGCGGAGCACAGACGCCTCGCGATCCGGCATGGACGACGTGGCGAGCGGACGCACCGGCTCGTACCACTGCTGCTCCGCCGGCACCGAGACGATCTCCCGCTCGGGATAGCGCAGTGCGGTGAGCGCGCCGCCGAAGACGACCCCGGTGTCGAGGCAGATCGTGTTGTTGACCCACTCGGCCTTCGGCACCGGGGTGTGTCCGTAGACGACCATCGCCTGGCCGCGGTACTCCTGCGCCCACGGGTAGCGGACCGGCAGGCCGTATTCGTCGGTCTCTCCGGTGGTGTCGCCGTAGAGCGCGAACGCTCGCACCCGGCCCGAGGAGCGGCCGTGATACCCCTCCTTCAGGCCCGCGTGCGCGACCACGAGCCGCCCGCCGCATGGAGGCCACCCTCCCGCTGCCCGACGGCGGCGCGCCGCGCCAGCGCTGGCGACCCGTCGGACCACCCCTCCGCCGCGCCAGCCCGAACGTTCGGTTGAGCGATCGAACGTTCGGTCGCTCAACCGAACGTTCGGCCTCGGCGCGCGGACCTGCTCCGCGCGCGGCCCACACCCTGGATGAGCGCCGCGCGCTAGCGCTGGGCCACCTCGCCGGTTGCGACCGGGCGTTGTCCCTCGTGGTTCACCCCGACGAACTCGCCTTCGCGACCGCCCAGCGCAGCAGGGACGTCTTCCCGATGCCGGCCTCACCCACGAGGACGGTCGGCGTGTCGTTGTCCAGAGCGGCGCTCAGGGCGGTCTGTTGTGCCTGGCGACCGACCAACACCTCGTCATGGTGGCATAGCAGGGACGAGGTGTCGGCCGGTTCGCGTGGAGACGGTCCTCAGGCCTGGCTGACGACGAGACCATCGATGCTGACCGGCCGACCGGAACTGAGCACCTTCACCGAGACGGTGCCCTGCCGGGCAGAGAACCGCGGCAGCATCAGCACCTGCCGGTACGCGCGCCTGCTGGAGGCCAGGTTGACCGAGCCGACCAGGCGCCCGGCGACGTAGACCCCGACCGTCCCGGACCCGGGTGCCGTGGTGGCGACGACGCCGATCCTGTCCAGGCGGGCACCGGTCCGGCTGAGAACCGCGCCGTGCTTGGAGGTCGAGGTCGCAGTGCCGAGGTAGTACGACGTCCCCCGCACGCGTGCCCAGCCTGCGCCTGACATCGCGCGGTCGTCGAGCGCGATCGCCACACACCGCGGGGCCGAGTAGGCCACGTTGCCGGCGTTGTCGACGGCCTTGATACGCACGCAGATCGTCCGTCCCGCGCCCATGCTCGAGAGCGTCACCTTGTGCGTGGCCGGGGCGATCCGGCCGCTGATGTCGCTCCAGCCACCGAACCGGCCGCCGTACGGCGCCTCGTCGGTCTCGACCGCCCAGGAGGCGATGCCGTCGGCGTCACTGCCCCGCCAGCTCAGCGGCATCGTCGAGGAGGCGAGTCCCGCGGGTGCCGCCGAGGTGATGGCGACCGACGGCTTGGCGGTGTCGACCTGCCACGAATAGGTCGCGGAGCCGGAGACGCCGGCGGCGGTGGCGGTGATCCGCACGGTGTGGCTCCCATCGCCGAGCCCGGAGTAGCTGACCGGGCTGCTGCAGGGCCTCGCGGCCGCGCCGTCCAGCGAGCAGGTCACCGAGGGGGTCCCGGTGGCGGCGGCGGTGAACGCGATGCGCGCGCTGGTGCTCGAGGTGAGATGGGCCGGGCCGCTGGAGACCACGACGCTGGGCGGCGGCGAGATCGACGCGGGCGACCAGTACGGGTCGCCCGCGTGGGCGAGGAAGAGGCTGGTGCTGCAGTTGCTCGTCGACATCAGGTAGAGGCCCTGGCCCGCCCCCGAGACACTGATCCCGTCCGAGCCGGTGTCCTGGTAGATCGCCTGGGACCCGTCGGGCGAGAGACTCGGCTGGCTCAGCTGGTCATTGCCACTCACCTTGCTCGGCTGCTCGCAACGCTCGACGGGGGAGGAGCCATATCCCGTCGTGGTCCAGATCCGCATGGCGCTCGCAATGGCCGCCTCGGAGTACCCGACGGTGGCGAGGATCCCGTTGCGGACGTCGGCCTCGGCGTACGTCGAGTCGATGTCGTCCGACGGACTGGCCCAGGCGACACCGCCGGTCGAGGGGAGCGCCACGCGGTAGATCGCCACCGAGCCGAAGTCCTGGCGGTCGATCAGCACGTGGGTGTTGTCGGTCCAGCTGCCCAGCTCGAGATCTGCTGCGTCCCCGCCGTCGTCGGTGAGCTGGAACGCCTTGCTGCCGTCGATGGAGACCACACTGGTGCCGTAGCCGGTGGCGACGTAGCACCCGTCGAACCCGGTGACCTCGATCAGCTCGGTGATCCGGTAGGCGATGTACTTCCCGTCGGGTGAGATCTTGGCGTCGCTGATGCCCAGCGGGTTGTTGGTCGGCATGCCGCAGGTGGTGGTGCCGGCGTACGCGAACTGGGGCGGGTTGATCTTGCGGATGACGTGACCGTAGCCATCCATCACCCACAGGTAGCCGCGCTGGTACTGCTGCTGGTCGGACGACGTGCGCGTCGCGTTGCGGACCGCCACGACGAGGCTGCCGTCGTTGGTCTCGCTCGGAGTGATGTAGCCGGTGGCGCCGGTGCCGTCGCCGGCCGGTGTCGCGCCGTCGGTGGTGATCTGGCGCACCGAGGAGCCGTCGGTGGCGTACACGTTGTCGTTCTGGACGAACAGGACCGAGCCGGGCAGCGCGGTGGCGGCCCTCGCGGGAGCCCCGAGGCCGACGACGCTCACCAGGGCCGCGACCACGGCGAGGACGGTGGCGACGGCCGTGCGAGGACGGAGTACGACGGACATGGCATTCCCCCTGGGCGAGATGAGGTGGTCCGTCGAGCGTCCCGCGTGGCGCAGCGCCGCACATCCCTCAAACACGCCAACTTGCGCCGACCTGAACCGGTCGGAAATGTGGCGCAATTGTGGGATTCGGGGGACCGAGCGGGCTCCCTACCGTGGGTGCACCGACCACCCGAGGGGGAGATATGCGACTCCGTGCCCTGCTGTCCGCGACCGTCCTGGCCCTGGCCTGGCTCTCGCTGCCCACCAGCTTCGCTGCTGCCGCGGGCGGAACGAGCTATGCGTGGCAGGGGAGTGCCAACGCCTCCGGCGGGGACAACCACTCGTGGACCGACTCGAAGAACTGGATCCCGAACGGCGTCCCCGGCGACGGCGACGCGGTCACCATCGGCGACCCCGACGCCGCGCACTGTACGGCGGCGGTGGACTCGATCCCCGCCGTCACGCTCTCCGGGCTGGCACTGGGCACGACGGAGTGCAGCTCGAGCCTCACCGGCGGACCGATCACCGTCACCGGGACCTTCTCGTGGAACGGTGGCACCATCAACACGCCGCTGACGCTCGGGGCGGGATCGGTCGGCGTGGTCACGGGCACCAACTCGCATCTGAACACCCTGGCCACCAGTCTGGACGTCGCCGGCACGCTCGCGCTGCACGGGCTCACGGACTCGGGGGCCAGCAACCAGGGTGGCCTGCGGATCACGGATCCCCACGTCGTCCACGTGCTGGCCGGCGGCACGCTGGCGTCGTCGGGGCCGAACGCTGTGCAGCTGCTCGCGTGCTGCGTGAACCCGGCCAGGATCGTCAACGACGGGACCGTGACCGCCTCGGGTGGGGACCTCCTCCTGCACGGGATCGCGCTCGACCAGCACCACGCCATGAACGTCGCTGCGGGGAGCAGGGTGGTCGATGACGGCGCCCCCTCGACGGCGGCCGACGGCGCGACGTACGGCGGAGCCGGCAGCTGGGCCATCCTCAACGGTGCCTCGCTGACCGCCGCCGGGACGCAGACCCTCGAGCCAGGGTTCCACCTGCAACTGGGCACGCTGGCGGCTGACGGGTACGCCGCCCTGGGCGGCCGCGCGACCCTGACCGGCGGCGGCACCGTCGACTGGCTGGGCGGCACGATCGAGGGCAACCTCACGATCGCGCACGGCACGTCGCTGGTCGCCGACGGCGCGCACACCGGCAACGGGTCGCGGGAGCTGAGCGGGTCCGACGGGCTCTCCGGCGGCGTCGCCTCGGTGCTGACCAATCACGGGAGCGTGCGCTTCACCGGCGGAGCCGGAGCGACGACCGGGTACGTCGCCGACCTCCTCAACGCCTCCGACGGCACGCTCGAGCTCGACCCCGGCAGCGTGGTCGGCACCATCGGCTGCTGCGTCAACCCGAGCCGGGTCGTCAACAACGGGGTGCTCAGCGTCCCGGCCGGGACCTCGACGACGGCCGCCCACCTGGACGGCGTGGCCTACCGGGTGGCCGGCGGCTCGACGCGGGTCGCCGCGGGCCGCACCCTCCTGGTGACGATGGCACCCTCGTCGCTGACCTCGACGACGCTGACCGGTGGCGGACGTCTCCAGCTCGACGCGCCGACCGCCGTGGCCGGCACCCTCACGGTGACGGGCAGTCAGGTCCAGGTCGACGCCGGCGGCACGCTCGATGGCACCGCCACGCTGACCGGCACGGGATCCGTCCGGTGGCTCGGCGGTTCGATGTCGGGCAATCTCACGCTCGCCACCTCCGGGGGCACGCACCTCGGCGGTACGGCGCTGAAGTCGGTGGCCAACCTGGGCGGCGGCACCGTGCGCAGCTCGCTGAAGGTCACCGACGCCCTCTCGTTCGACGCTGGCACGGCGGCGCACCCGGACGTCCTCGACGTCGGGCAATCGGCGCTCGCGCTGAGCGGTGCGACCCACGTGGCGGCGTACTCCGGCATGATCAACGGCCGTGTGACCAACACCGGCAGGCTCGTCACGGACCCGGGGGCCGGATATGCGCTGCTGAACTCGACGTTCAGCAACAGGGGATCGGTGGCCGTGGCGCACGGGACGCTGCGGGTCTACGGAAGCTACACGCAGTCGGCGGGGAGCACGAGCCTCGCCGCCGGGACGCACCTGGACCCGTTGTACTCCAGCTGGTCGATCACCCTGGGCGCCGGAACCCTGCTCGGCACCGGGACGGTCGGCGGCGGGGTCACGAACATCGGCGGCACCGTCAGCCCCGGCGGCACCGGCATCGGCACGCTGCACATCGCCGGCGGCTACGTGCAGCGACCGGGCGCCCACCTCGCGCTCACGATGGGATCGACCACGCGCGACCTTCTCGCCGTCGCGGGCGCAGCCACACTGTCCGGCACGCTCGCCGCCACGGATGCGCCCGGATACTCACCGAAGATGGGCAGCATCTTCCGGGTCCTCACCGCGACGTCGGTCGCGGCCGCCCCTGGCTGCACCACCACCGCCGGGACGGCGTCCGCGACCCGGCACTGGGTGGCCGGCCGCAGCGCGACGGGCCTCACGCTGACCGCCGAGAAGGGCGCTGCCCGCCACTGCTGACCGGCACTGCTGACCGGGGCCTGGCTATGTTCGGGGCATGGCGCCGCCCGAACCGCTCGAACTCCCCGCACCGGACTGCGTGCTGCGCAGCGAGGCGACCTGCGGGGAGTCCCCGATGTGGTCGACCCGCGAGTCCGTCCTCTACTGGACCGACAACGTCGAGCACCGCATCCACCGCTTCGATCCGGCCGGGGGTCGCGACGAGACCTTCGAGCTCGACGACGACGTGATGGACATCGTCGTACGCCGCGACGGCGGCCTCCTGGTGGTCACCGCCAAGTCGTTCGCGTGGCTCGAGCCCGGCTCCGGTGGGCTCCGCCCGTTCGCAACCGTCGAGGAGGACCGTCCCGACAACCGGTTCAACGACGGCAAGGTCGACCGTCACGGCCGGTACTGGGCCGGCAGCATGGACGGCAAGGACTGGGGTCGGCCCAGCGGTGCCCTCTACCGGCTCGAGCCGGGTGCCGAGCCGCTCCTGGTGCGCGACGGCGTCGTGTGCGCCAACGGTCTGGGGTGGAGCCCGGACGAGGGGACCTTCTACCTCGGCGAGAGCTTCCGGAACGCGATCTTCGCCTACGACTTCGACGCCGAGGCGGGCACCATCTCGAACCGCCGGGTCTTCGCCGAGGTCGGCGAGCCCGGCGGCGCGTTCCCCGACGGCCTGACCGTGGATGCCCAGGGCGGCGTCTGGAGCGCCCACAACGGTGGCGGCCGAGTGGTTCGGTATGACCCCGACGGCAAGCCCACCCATGTGGTCCGTCTGCCCGTTCCGCACCCGACCAGCTGCATCTTCGGCGGCGCGGACCTGTCCACGCTCTACATCACCACGGCGAGGCAGGGCATGGATGACGACCAGCTGTCCCGCTTCCCGCTGAGCGGGAGTGTGTTCGCGATCGCGCCGGGGATACCGGGCATGCCGGAGCCGACGTACAGAGGCTGACACCACCGACGACAGGAGAGCTGATGGACCCGCACGAGCATCAAGACGTGATCGTGATCGGTAGCGGCCCGGCCGGAGGAACCATGGCCGCGGAGCTCGCCGCCACCGGTGCCAAGGTCCTGCTGCTGGAGCGCGGGGACTGGCTGCCGCGCGAGCGGGCCAACTGGGACTCGGAGGAGGTCTTCGGCAAGGCGAGGTACGGCGCGGTCGAGACCTTCTACGACCGCGACGACAAGGCGTTCCACCCCGGGCTCCACTACGCCGTCGGCGGCAATTCCAAGGTGTACGGCGCCGCCCTGTTCCGGCTCACGCCGGCCGACTTCGGCAAGATCACCCACCACGGCGGGATCTCGCCCGCCTGGCCCCTCAGCTACGACGACCTCGAGCCGTACTACGTCCGCGCCGAGCACCTGTACAAGGTGCACGGCAAGCACGGCGAGGATCCGTTCGCCGGCGCCTCCAGCCAGGACTACAAGTACCCGCCGGTCCAGCACGAACCCCGTATCCAGCAGCTCTCGGACGGCCTCGCCGACCAGGGCCTGCACCCGTTCCATCTCCCGATCGGGGTGGACCTGATCCAGGACGAGAACGGTCGCGCCGCCCACGACTCGCCGTGCATCCGCTGCGACCGGGTCGACGGCTTCCCCTGCCTGGTCGGCGCCAAGTCGGACTCCGAGACGATCTCGGTCCGCCCCGCACTCGCCGCCCATCCGAACCTGCAGCTCCTCACCCGCGCGAAGGTGCTCAAGCTGGTCACCGACGACTCGGGCCACTCGGTGACCGGGGTCGTGACCGAGATGCCGGACGGCTCGGAGCAGACCTTCACCGCGGACATCGTCGTACTCTCCGCCGGATCCATCCTCTCCGCCGCGCTGTTGCTCGCCTCGGCCAACGACCGGCACCCGCGTGGCCTGGCGAACTCCAGCGACGTCGTCGGGCGGCACTACATGCGGCACAACAACGTGGCCCTGATGGCCCTGTCGAAGGACCCGAACCCGACCACGTTCCAGAAGACGCTGGCGCTCAACGACTTCTACGGGCCGAGCAAGCAGTGGGAATACCCGATGGGCAACATCCAGATGCTCGGCAAGTCCGACGACTGGCAGGTCAAGGGCGAGGCGCCGGCGATGCTCAAGTGGGGCCCCGACCTCGGCTACCGCCTCGCGGCGTCACACTCGCTCGACTTCTGGCTGGCCGGCGAGGACCTGCCCCTGCCGGAGAGCCGGGTCACCCTGCGCAGCGACGGGTCGGTCAAGCTCGCGCTGACGCCGGACAACAACACCGAAGGCGTCAACCGGCTGCGGTCCGTCTTCGACGGGATGCTCAGCGATCTGGGCATCGTCTCGAAGTCGTTCGCGCGCGGCCTCTACCTGCACAAGGACATGGACGTCTCGGCGACGGCGCACCAGGCGGGGACGGTGCGCTTCGGCACCGACCCGAGCTCCTCCGCGCTCGACCTGGACTGCAAGGCCCACGACCTGGACAACCTCTACGTCGTCGACGGCAGCTTCATGCCCTCGATCGGCGCCGTGAACCCGACCCTGACCATCATCGCCAACGCGCTCCGGGTCGCCGAGCGGGTCGCAGCCCGACTGCACTGACCTCCACTGCACTGACCACACGACTGCGCTGAACACACGACTGCGCCGGGTCCCCAAAGGACCCGGCGCAGCGGTGTGAAACGGTGCGTCAACCGACGCTCAGAGACTCAGGTTCAGCAGTCCCAGGATGTGGTTCAGCAGGGCGGTGAGCGTGCCGAGCTGGCCCGCGAGGCCGCCGTTCAGCAGGCCGGCGACAGCGCAGAGCAGGTTGCCCAGCAGGTTCCCGGCACCCGGTACGGCGTCGATGTTGAGCACGACCTGGTTGAGGTGCACCGTGAGACCCAGAAGGTTCAGGTCGAGCGGACCGAGCGTGAGGTGCAGGATCGCACAGCTCGGCGCGGCTGCGGCTGCGGCCATCCGGCTCGCTGTGGCCGGAGTGCCGTTGACCGACTTGACTCGCATCGTGCGCAGCGCGGCGAACGTCGCGGTGGTGCCGTTGGCGCGGTGGACCACGCCCTGGATCAGGCCGCGTACGTGCACGACCCCGTTGTGCCTGGTGAAGTGCAGCGGCACGAAGCTACCGGTGACACGCTGCCCCTTGGACGTGGTGCCGGTGATGTGGGAGCGCAACGCCCCCAGGTTGTTGTGTGTGACGAGGCGCGAGACGGACGTCGTCGCGGCCGCCGTGTTGGCTGACTTGGTGGCGGCGTCGCTCGTGGTGCTCAGTGCGAGGCTCATGCTCAGCCCGACGATGAGTGCGATGACGGCGCTCGTGGCGCGGGTTGGTGTCCCTGACATGTGGTTCCTCCCGAAATTCGCGGAACTCCCTCGGTTCCTGACACGGGCAGCCACGTTCACCATGAACGCCGGAGGCTCTGCGACCGGCGGGTGAGGCTGCACGGCTCCTAAGTCCGTGCCCCGATGTGATCTGCATTACACATTCGATGTCGACGCATATCTGGAACGCTCGTCAGATCCCCCTCAGCGCGCGGCCCTTGCGCTGGCAATGAAATACGGGACGGCAGGTGGACTGGACCAGTGACCTGTGCTGTTCCGCTCCGCGCGACCTTTACCCGCATTAGCATGGCTGTCCTGACAGCGCTACGACGGGTGTGATGAAGATTCTGCGGTCCGGCCACACGCCCACCGGCGCGTACGCCGATGTGGACCTCCCCGCACGATTTCCCGCGCTGGTGACGGTGACCGCGCTGATCTATCTCCTCGACGCGGTGGCATTGGCCTGCGGGGCGTTCCTTCGCACCCCCGGCACGAACTCGGCCGGGATCCTGGCCGTGCTGGCGTCGGTCGCGGCCGGGCTGGCGATCTATGCGGTTCTCCGCGGCCGCCGGTTCAGCCGCGGCGAGGCGACCGTGATGCTCGCCGTCCAGTTGGTCTCCGTCGCGGCGATGAGCCACACGACGAGGCTGGACGTGGCAGCGCTCAGCAACGGCTTCGGCCTGGCCATGCTGGGCGCCTACACCAGCTGGCTGCTGGCGTGGCCCGCGGCGGTCACCTACTACGCGGGCCTGGCGCTGTGGGTGGGAGCCGTCGCCGGGCGTGAGCAGGTGTATCTGACCGTGGCGGCGACGCTGCTCGCCGGACAGGCCGTGCTGACGACCGAGATCATCCGTGCCCTGCGCCGCCGGGTCCGGAAGCTCACCGACTACGACCCGCTCACCCAGGTCCTCAACCGCCGCGGCGTCACGGAGGCCGTGCGCCCGCTCCTGGCGCGTCACGCCCGGCTCGGCAGGCCGCTCTGCGTCGCCCTTGTCGATCTCGACGATCTGCGCCGGGTCAACAACACCGCGGGCCATCTGGCGGGGGACGCGCTGCTCGTCGCCGTTGCCGACGAGTGGAGGCGGGCATTCGGGGGCTCCCCGGTGACCGTGGGCCGGATCGGCGGCGACGAGTTCGTCCTCTTCTTCGACGGCGTCGACGAGGCAGAGGCGCGCGGGATGCTGGCCGCTGTCCGGGCGGCCTCCGGCGTACGGTGGACGGCCGGTGTCGCTCAGGTCCAGCCGGCGGAGCGCCTCAACGACGCGCTCGCGCGGGCGGACGCGGAGATGTATGCCAACAAGGCGCCGTCGGCCTGAGCGGGTGGGGGTCAGCGCGACCAGCGGTCGCGCCCTTGGCGCTTGGCCCGGTACATGGCGCGGTCGGCTCGCTGCGCCACGTCGGCCATCGTGGCGGTGTGGTCGACGTCGGCGACGCCGATGCTCGCCGTGACGGGGTCGGCGCCGTGCCGGAACTCCTCGACCGCCGCCGCGATCGCGTCCACGAGCCGCCCCGCGACGTCGTCGGCCGCGGCACCCTCCCGGTCTCGCAGCAGAACCGCGAACTCATCCCCGCCGATGCGCGCGGCGACGTCGCCATCTCGCAGATCACGCCTGAGCCCCGCCGCCACCGCGACGAGGATCCGGTCGCCCATGGCGTGTCCGAAGGTGTCGTTGTGGGACTTGAACCCGTCCAGGTCGATGACCAGCAGCGACCCGCGCTCTTTCGCGTCGTACGCCGCCTGGTGATGCTCCGTGCTGATGCGCTCGAACGCTCGCCGGTTCAGCAGGCCGGTGAGGTGGTCGTGGTCCATGAGGCGCTGCGCTCGGCGTTCGTGCTCGACCTCGGCGCTGACGTCGCGGCACTGCACGAGGAGCTGGAAGGTGCTGGCGGGGTCGCGTTCGAGAACGCTGATGGTCTCCTCGACCCAGACGTGATGGCCGTCCTTGTGCCGGCGACGTCGGCGGATCGCCTCGGATGCGGCCCGGCCCTGTCGCAGTGACTGGATCGTCGTGCGGATCGTCTCCGTCTCCTCCGGGTGGTGGAGCGCCGAGCCGTTGAGGGCGAGGAACTCCCGGCGGGTGTACCCGAACATCCGACACAGAGCGGGATTGGCCATGGTGTGCTCGCCGTCGAAGGTGGCCACCAACATGCCGATCGGGCTGACCTCGAAGGCGGTGGTGAAGCGCGTGATGCGCTCCTCGCGCTCCCGCTGGTGAAGGTACTTGGCGGTGATGTCACGGCTGCCCCAGTAGGTGGCGATCACGCGGCCATCCCGCTCTCGCACGGGCACCCCGGTCAGCGAGAGCCACATCGTCGAGCCGTCGTTCTGGGTCCACGCCCGGACCACCGGGCCAGCGACCTCTCCGCGGAGCACCTGGTCGATCACGTCGACGTCTCGGCTCCATTCCTCCGGACCCCAGTATTCCCGGATCTGACGGCCGAGGACGTCGTCGGCCCGATGCCCGTACTGACGCTCGGCGGCAGCGTTGAAGCGCGCGATCCGATGATCGGGGGTCAGGACGATGACGGCGTCGGGCGATGCCTCGATGACGGCGTCCAAGGGGGCCGAGAGATCGAGCAGCTGCTGTGGGCTCGGCACCGTTCCCCTTCTCTACCCTGGGGCTGGCCCAGACGTCCGTGGTGCGACACGTGGCGCGACAAGACTGTGGCGCGACAAGACTAGGGGAGTTGCGACAGCTCGGCAGGCGTTCTGCGCATCTCGCGTCCGCGCCTCAGCCGTTGGGGGCGGCGCGGTAGAAGACCCGTGCGATCACCTCGTGCCCGCGGGAGTCCGGGTGGTCGCCGTCGGGGGCGAGCAACGGGGTCGGGTCGACGTTGCCGCGCTGCCCCTTGAACGCCGTGTACGTCGAGACGTAGATGGCACGGGTGGTCGCCACGGCCCGCCGAAGGGCGGCGTTGGCGTAGCCGGTGGCCTGGTCAGCCTTGCTCTCGCCCCAGGCGCCGTAGTCACGCAGGCCGACCTTGCCGTCCTTCATCACGTTCCAGTAGTCGGCCACCACGATCCGGATGCCGGGCCGGATCGCGCGCAGCCGCCGGATGATCGTGACGACGTTGCGCTGCACGCGGGCGGCGACGGGTGGGAAGGCCTTGCGCCCCAGCGCCTTGTGGGCAAGGACGCGCTGGAAGGCGGGGCCGAAGTCGTTCGCGCCGATCATCACCAGAGCCGTCCGCGAGCGGCGCACCACGGCCCGGACCGTGGCGTTGTCGAGCTGGCGCAGCACGTTGTACGTCGTGGCGCCGCCGAACGCCTCGTTGCTCATGTCCACGGTGCGGCCTATGTGCGCGCCGACCGCGTTGGCGTAGCGCCTCGGGAACGGCCGGCACGAACAGCGGGCTCCCGAGGGCACCGAGTCGCCGAAGGCGACCATCGAGACGGGGGTCGTGGACGCGTCGGAGCGGGCCGGAGGCCCGACGGCGGCCACCAGCACGGGGGTCATGGACAGCATCGCGGCGGTGGTGGCAGTGCGCCATCCTCTGCTCATTCTCATCTTCGATCTCCCACGTCGACCGGCGGCCCGAGCGGCACCGTGCTCTCGGGACCGTACCTCCGCGGACGCGTCGTCGTGCGGACCGCGGCCGTCGAGCGGGCGGATTCGACGTGCCACGGAGGCCCTTCCCGCGGCCCGAACCTCGTCGTACTGTGCTGGCACAGCACCCGTCGCGACTTCAGGAGGAGCACGTCAATGGCAGCGTGGAGCGGCGCAGACTCGACAGACCAGACCCACAGCTACGCCTTCGCGCGCGGGATCGCCGCGTTCGGCGGCACGATCCTCGCGACCGCCGGGGTCTTCCATTTCATCGAAGGGCTCTCGGCCGCCTCCAACGACGACGAGTTCATCGCCCCACGCAACTACATCTTCGACTTCAACCTGACCAGTTGGGGTTGGATCCACATCATCATCGGGGTCATCGCCGCCGCCGTCGGGGTCGCGATCGTGCTGGGCCGGACGTGGGGCTACGGCATCGGCATCGCCATCGCGGCCCTGTCCGCACTCGCCAGCTTCGCCTTCCTGCCGTACTACCCGATCTGGGGCCTGGTCACCCTCGTCTTCGACGTCGTCGTGATCTGGGCCCTCTACCGGGCCATGGTGCCGGCGGGGCGGCCGATGCCGTAACCGCGTACGGCGGCTCGAGAGCGGGTATGAGGAAAGCATGGCCGACCAACACCTCGAACGTGAGCGCACGTACGACGTGCCGGCTGGCTTCGTCCTGCCGGAGCTGGGGGAGTCCGAGCGCCGGACGTACGAGCTCGAGGCCACCTACTACGACACCGACGACGGGCTCCTCCAGGCACGCGGGGTCACGCTGCGTCACCGCGTCGGCGGCAAGGACGACGGCTGGCACCTGAAGGTCCCGCACCCCGACGGCAAGCTCGAGATCCACGTCGACTCCGAGGTAACCAGCCCACCCGACGAACTCGTCGGCCTCACTCGGGGACTGAGGCTCGAGCGCCCGCTGCACGAGCGGGCCGTCCTGCGCACGACGCGCGACGCCTACGAGTTCCACTCCAACGACCGGGCCCTGCTTGCCGAGTTGGCCGACGACACGGTGGTGGCCACGAGCGCGGGGGGCGAGGTCGGCGTCCGGTGGCGCGAGGTCGAGATCGAGATGGGACCCGCGGGCACGGCGGGCGTCTGCGACGGCCTCGCTGACCGCCTCCGGGCTGCGGGGGCCGTGCCGTCCGCGCACGGCTCCAAGCTGGCCCGCGCCCTCGGCGACCCCGCGACGAAGCCGTCGCTGCCCGGCGTCGGCGGAGTGGTCGACTCCTACCTCCACAAGCAGTACGAGCGCGTGGCGTGGGGCGATCTGCGGCTCCGCCGGGACGAGAACGTCGTCCACAAGACCCGGGTCGCCGTCCGGCGCATCCGCAGCACGCTGCGGATCTTCGCGCCCCTCTTCGACACCCGGGTCGCGCATCTCGACGCCGAGCTCTCGTGGTACGCCGACGTGCTCGGCCGCGTCCGGGACCTCGCCGTCCTCCGTCGTACCGTCGAGGACGACCTCGCCTCCGATCCCGACCTCGTCGCCGGCCCGGAGGCCGCCGGTGGCCTGCGCCACGCCCTGGAGGAGGAGAGCCGGCGAGCCTGGGCGGAGTTGCGCACCGTCCTCGACAGCGCGCGCTATCTCGACCTGCTCCAGGAGATCGACCGGTGGCGGCTCCAGGCGCCCATGACACCGGACGCCGAAGCCGGCGCGAAGAGGGTCGAGCGGTTCCTGCGACGGGCGGAGAAGAAGTCCGACAGACGCCTCGAACGGGCCGCCGCGGCACACGGCGACAAGGTCGACACTGCGCTGCATCGCGCCCGGAAGGCGGCCAAGCGCACCCGGTACGCCGCCGAGCTGGCGCTGCCGAAGCTGGGAAAGCCCGCGAAGCGGATCGCCAAGGCTCACGAGAGGCGTCAGGACGCCCTCGGCGAGGTGCAGGACCACGCGATGACCGTCGCGGCCCTTCGTGAACTGGCCGCGACGGAGGACATCACCGCTGAGGTCGCCTTCCTCTGCGGGGTCCTCGCGCAACGGCACGCGGACGAGAAGGTCGGTGCCCGCTCGCGCTGGCGGTGAGAATCGGGCCTATCCGCTGGCGGTGGATGTGGCACGGTGAGCGTCCTTCGCCTCGATCAGCGCGTCGAAGTGGCGAGCCTGGTAGTTGGCCCACCAGCGGATGGGCGCCCTCAGAGCCGCCATCCGGCGCGTCGGGTAGCCGACCGGCTTCTCGAAGACGCCGACGGTGTCTCCCCAGTAGCGCGGGTCCGAACGGTGGCTGGGGTAGTCCCACTCCGTCCGGCCGCTGCCCTCGCGTGGCCGGACGTGGTCGGTGTGCGCACGATGGAGCGTCAGCCCGGAGAAGGCGGCCAGCGCTCGGACGCCGTCGTCGAGGTAGCGCCAGCAGTCGACCTGCATGTGCTTGTGTCCCCGCGAGGGCACCGTCATGAGGAAGACCCCGCCCGGTCTGAGCACCCGTGCGACCTCGAGCATGGAGGCCCAGAAGAACGGGATGTGCTCGAAGACCTGGCCGGAGACGACGACGTCGACGGAGTTCGTGCGGACCGGGAGCCGGTAGGGCTGGCGGAGGACTCGGTCGACGTTCGGTCCCTCGATGATGTCGACTCCGATGACCTCCGCGTCGAGGTGCCCGAAGAGCGCGCCGTGGGTCAGCCCCTTCGCCATCCGCTCGGGCGTCGTGCCGGAGCCGAGGTCGAGCACGGTCAGGTGACGGTCGGTCGGCGCGAAGGCGTCGACGCAGCGCTGCATGGCCTGGTACGCGGAGGGGTGCACGGCGCGGGACCGTACAAGTCGCACGGAGGCGGACGTGTGACATCCGGGAGGCGGCTTCGATGCCCCGGGTTGAACATCTGACGACCTCTTCCGCTCGACAGTGGCCCGGTCTACATTGCAAAGACCACGTCCGGCAGCACCGCCCCGGAAGGGGCTCGATCGGGTCCTCGGGAGGAGCCGTGTTCGGAGAACGGGTCATCACAGTCGCGATGCGCCGGCAGGTCGGCGTACTCGTCGCGGCGTCCGGTGTCGTCCTGGCGCTGCTGGTCGCTCCACCCGCAACCGCGGCGGTGCCGGAGCCGACGAATACGACCTCGGTCATCACGGTCAGCGTCGGCGGCTCTCGGCTCGCCAGCGGACTTGTCGGGCCCCTGGCGGGGACCGAGCTCCGTCTGCTCACCTACACCGGGAGTACGACGACACCCGGAGCCCCGGTCGGCACGAGCTGGTCGACCTGCACCTCCGACGCCCAGGGCGACTGCTCCTTCGTCGTCCCCGAGACCAACGTCCCGCAGGCCCAGGGCGGCAACCAGAACCGGCGCTTCTGGGTCGAGCAGGTCTCCGCACCCGGGGGCTGGTTCGAGAACACGACGCTGCGCACCGGGACCTCCACGGCGGCCGAGACGACGGCTCAGCCGTACCGGTTCCTCACGGGCACCCAGCTGCTGGCGGGCGAGGTCTACCGGTCGGGCACCAACTTCATGAACACCATCACCACCGGGACGGCCGCGGCGCAGCGCCCGTCCTCCGGCGGTGTCTGGCAGCAGTCCCTGAACAACCCTGCCGTGCCCAACAAGTGTGGCCTCAACGTCGCGCTGATCCTCGACCTCTCCGGTTCCGTGGGCGCCCAGATCGGTGCTCTGAGGGCTGCGGGCGACGCGTTCGTGAACTCCCTGGTGGGTACGCCCTCGCGGATGTCGGTGTTCTCGTTCTCCTGGGGATCACCCGCCCTCACCGCCAGTCAGAACCACCCAGACCTCCAGTCCGTCTCGGATGCGAGCGGCGCGGCGGTCGTGCGGAGCTGGATCGCGGACGGAACCCCGGACGGTGGCACCAACTGGGACCGGGGGATCAGGGCCGCGGCGGAGGCCAATCAGCCCCGGCCAGCCCTGGACCGCTACGACCTCGCGATCGTGCTGACCGACGGCAACCCCACCAACTGGGGCGGCACCGGTACGACGAGTGCCAGCGTCAACGGCAACGGCAGCAACAACCGCCTCATCGAGGTCGAGCAGGCGATCTTCTCGGCCAACGAGCTCAAGGCCCAGGGGACCAGGGTGGTCGCCTTCGGCGTCGGGGCCGGCGTCACCGACGCGACCACCGCCCACAACCTGCGCGCGATCTCCGGACCCAGTCGCTACAACGGCACGAACGCGCACACGGCCGACTACTTCCAGGAGCCCTCCTTCGCCGACGCCGCGACGGCACTGAAGGGACTCGCCCTGACCACCTGCGCCGGCACGGTGAGCGTGGTGAAGCTGCTCGTCCCGCCCGGCAACACGGGCGAGGACGTCACCGGGGCCGTGCCCGCGCCGGAGGGATGGAGCTTCGCCGCCACCGCGACCGCCACGCCACCGGTCACCGTCACTCCACCGGCGGCGACCACCACCGATGACAACACCGGCGCGGTCAACTTCGCCCTCGGCTTCGGTGGTGGCGCACCGTCGGCCGATGTCAGCGTCACCGAGACCCAGCATCCCGGCTACACCCTGGTCACCCAGGGCGGCGACAACGCCGTCTGCACCGACCTGGCCACGGGCAACACACTGCCCGTCACCAACGTCGGCACCCCGACCGCCACCAACCCCGGCTTCACCGTCACCGCCAACGGGCCGCCCACCGAGCACGCCATCGCCTGCCGGATGTACAACAGATCGCCCGTGCCCCTCTCCGACCTCACCGTCGACAAGCAGTGGAGGGTCGAGGCGGGCGGCACCACGACGACGTACAAGGACGGCGACCAGCCGGACTTCCTGCAGGCACAGCTGACGGTCACCAGCCCGGTCACCCACACGCCGCGTGAGCTGGGCTGGGGGGTCACCGCATACGGCTACACCGCCGGCGACACCCCCACGATGAACGAGTCCGTCGAGGTCGACCGTCCGCTGTGTCACGTCGTGTCCCGGACCGTCACGGAGGCCAATGGCGCGGCCGTGAGCGAGCCACTGCCGTTCACGCCCACCCTCGTCGCGGGCTCCAACCACTACGTGATCACCAACGAGGTCAGCTGCACGACGAGGCTCAGCCTGCGCAAGATCGTGCACAACCTCGGCCACGGCTCGGCCACGCCGGGCGATTGGACGCTGACCGCGCACGGCCCCACGCCAGTCACCGGCCCAGGTGACAGCGCCGCGGTCACCCACCAGACGATCGGGGTCGGCCACTACTCGCTGATCGAGTCCGGCGGGCCCGCGGGCTACGACCCCAACGGGTGGTACTGCTCGGGCACCGAGCACATCGGTCCCTCGCGGATCTCGGCCACCCTCGGCCAGGACATCACCTGCACCATCGAGAACACCGCCCTCGCCCCGACGAAGGCCACGCCCGCCGTACGCACGGACACCTCGCGCCAGCGGGTCAGGCCTGGGCAGCCGTTCTACGACAGCATCCACGTCCGTGGACTGGCCGGCGGGCACGGCGCTGCCGCCACCGCTCGGCTCTTCGGACCGTTCACCTCACGGGCAGCCATCGCCTGCGACGCGCGGTTCGTCGTACGGACCAGGATGCTGCACGTCCACAACGGCGTGAACCGGACCGCGACCGTGCGCCTCAGCGCACCGGGCGTGTACACGTGGAGGGTCAGCCTGCACGCCAACGCGGCCAACAACTCGGCGTCGCACCCGTGCGGCCAGGCCGCCGAGACGACACTCGTCGCCAAGCCGGGCTTCCCTCCGCCGATCGTCAACGGCGGCTTCTCCGGCACCCTGCGCCGTGCGGGCGCCGCCGGGGCGGGGCGGTTCGCGCTGCCCAGGATCCAGCTGCCGGCCATCGGCCTGAACGCTCCCGTGTACGTCGAGCACGTCGTCGGTGGCCGGATGACGCTGCCGAACGACGTCCACGACGTGGGGTGGCTGCACAAGTCCGACGGCGTCGGCGACGTGATCGGCGCGACCGTCATCGCCGGCCACGTCTCGGACGACACCGACTCACCCGGTGCGATGTACCGCCTGAGCCATGCCCGCCTCGGAGAGATCGCGACCGTCACGCAGGGCGGGAAGCACTATCGGTTCAAGGTCGTCAGGATGGCGAGCTACCCCCGGACCCAGAGGCTCCCGCAGCACTACTTCGCGACCACCGGCCGCCACCGGCTGGTGCTCATCAGCTGCACGGCACGCGTCGTCTACCCCAACGGCCACTTCCACTACACGCGCTACCAGGTCGTGGTGGCGGACTGGATCCACTGACCCGCCGGGCACGTCACCGGGCATCTCACGGCAGCTGCGCGCGGGCCAGCCACTCGTGTCGCAGCAGGCCGTAGACCCAGGAGTCCGACACCTCACCGTCGACGATGCAGTCCTCGCGCAGCGTGCCCTCCCGCACGAATCCCAGCTTCTCCAACACCCGGGCGGAGGCGGCGTTGCGGGTGTCGGCCTCGGCCTGCACCCGGTTCAGATCCCAGGTCTCATAGGCCCATCGCAGAAGGGCATCCGCAGCCTCCGTCGCGTACCCGTGCCCCCAGGCGGGAGCGGCGAGGCAGTAGCCCAGCGCCGCGCTGCGGTAGTCCGGGTTCCACCGGGTCACACCGCACCAGCCGATGAACGTGGCATCCGAGATGCGTTCGATCGCCAGCCGCATGCCGGTGCCGTCCTGTGCCAGCTGTCTGCATGCGGCGATGAAGCGCTCGGCGCGGGCGGGCTCGCGCCACGGCGGTGCGTCCCAGTACCGGAGCACGTAGGCATCGCTGTGCAGGGCGAAGAGCACGTCGGCGTCCTCGTCGGCGAACGGACGCAGTCGAAGTCGAGGGGTGTGCAGCGTGGGTGTGGGCAGCGGCATGGTCGTCATTCTCGTCAGGTCGCCATCGTGTGGGCGGCGGGGCTCAGCCCTCCGCGGCGCGCCGCTTCAGGTCCGCCCAGGCTCCGCGCTGGCGCAGGGTCGCGCCGCTCGGCGCGCCCTCGTGCGACCTCGCCCAGTCGGAGTAGTCGGCGAAGGACCCGGTCGTGCCGTCCGCGCGGAGGTACGCCGCCACCGCGGCGACCAGGTCGTCCTCGGACCATCGACGCGTCGTCGAGCGGGTCGCGTTGGCGCTGAGCCCAGCCGCCTCGCAGGCGGCTCGCCAGGAGCCGAACCGGCGGATGAGCAACGCCGGCGAGGCTGCCTCGGTGCGCCCGCGCTGCCACGAGTCGTAGGCGCCGTTGGTCAGCGGCTCGCCGAGCTCTGCGGCCGCCGAGCGCAACCCGTCGATCAGCTGGCCGTCGGAGAACTCGGGTGTGCGCACGGCCTCACGTTAGATCACAGTTCGAAGGATCGTCGTGGTGAGGCTGAAGGCCATGGCGAGAAGGAGAGCCCAGCCGGCGGTGAGTCGCCGCCGGTTCCGCGGCGCCCGCGTGAAGGGCACCGGCCCAGCGAGCAGGAGGTAGGCGAGCACCCCGACGGCGCCGCCGCCCGACATCAACCAGAACCATGCCCATCGGGTCGCGAACCGTGGCTGGGGCGCGAAGCACAGGGAGGCGAGTGTGGCGATGCCGAGGAGCGACGCCAGCCATGCGGCCCACCTGGGGAGCCGCCAGCCCATGAGGCTGCCGGAGAACGAGTGCTGGATCCCCGGACGGACCTGGACGGCGGCCCCCGCGGTCCGCAATGCGTTCGCGACGGGGAAGCGCTCCACGTCGGTGACATCGTCGCCGAGGTCGAAGGTGCCGCTGTCACGCGTCTCGATGACGCTCGTCGTGTAGCGCAGCAGACCCCGGCGCCAGGCAAGGTCGACCGTCTGCTCGCCGCGGGTGACCGGGGCGTCGCTGGTGACCTGGACGTCGTGGACGTGCCCGGCCTGGACCTGCTCGATCAGGGCATCGAAACTCGTGTGGCGCGCGCCGAGGCTGAGCATGACGGCAAGCGCCACCAGCCAGCCGGCGATCAGTGCTACGCGGCACGCGATCGCCGCGCGTCCCCACTCCCGGCCGGGCATCGCGGCACGGACGCTGGTTGTGGTGGGGCTGGCCTGCACACGCGGATCCTAGGGCCCGCGCTGACACCTGCGCTGCGTTACGCGCTACCTCCGGCCGCCCGGCTCAGCGCCTCGTCGAGATGATCGGTGAGGTCGGCCGGGTCGTCGTACGTCGCGACGGCGCCGGCGCCGCGGAGCTCGTCGTCGCCGAACCCCCCGCAGCGCAGCCCGATCGTGGGGATGCCCCGCTGCCGAGCCGCCACGACGTCCCAGATCGCGTCGCCGATCATCACCGCGGTGGTGGCGTCGGCCCGCTCGAGGGCCTTGTCGAGCAGCTCGGGATGGGGTTTGGACTCCTCGGCGTCCTCACCGGTCGTCCAGGCGTCCGCGCGCCGCTCGGCGTCGAGCAGCTGCAGCGCACGGTCGGCGTGCTTGGGGATGCCGGAGCTGGCCAGCACCACCCGGAGCCCCCTGGCGCGCAGCGCGTCCAGCAGCTCCCGGGCGCCCGGCAGGAGCCGCGTCTCGCCGAGGAGGTCGTCGTAGGCCCGCTCCCACCGGTCCTGCACGTCGTCGCCGATGCGGGCCGCCGTCTCGTCGCTGGTGACCGCCGGGATCAGCCGATCGCCGCCCATCCCCATGTGCCGGTGCAGGCGCCAGGCCGGGACCGGCACACCGGCGTCGGCGAAGGCGCGAGACCAGGCGATCGTCAGCTGGTAGTTGGAGTCGAGCAGCGTGCCGTCGATGTCGAGCAGCGCCGCTTCGAATGACGTGGATCGGACCATGCACCCTCGTTATCCGCGTCGCACCGAGCCATTCTCCCCGAGGGTGGCGGGGTGTGGTGGGAGATCGGCCTCTGCGACGTCCTCCTCGCGGGCGAGGCGGCGGAGTCCGACGAGCATCAGGACCATGGCGATCGCCTCCCCGAGCACCGCCAGGGGCGAGTGGGCGGGCACCTCGCCGAAGACGAGCAGGCCGAAGGCGATGGCGACCAACACGTCGACGATGTTCAGCAGCGGCATCGAGGCCGACAGGGGCGCCGCGCGATAGGCGCGCTGATTCAGTACGACGCCGGAGAGTCCGGTCAGCACGAGCGCCCAGGTGGGCCAGGCCGACATCAGCGACCACAGGTGACCCCCGAAGCCGTGCCCGGTGGCTGCATGCGCGCCGGCCAGCTTGACCAGGCCACCGGTCACCCCGAAGAGCACGCCGCAGGCGAAGCCGTAGCCGCTCGCCCGCGGTACGCCGCGCCGGCGCCCCGCCCAGGCGGCGGCCGCGCCGGCCAGCGCGGCCGCGACCACGGTGGAGCCCAACGCCATGGGCCAGCCGGCCGAGTGGGAGGCGCCGGGCCGAGCGGCGACGAGGAACAGGGCGAGACCGGCGGCCGTCACGGCAACGGTGGCGAGCTCCCCGCGGTGGGGAGGCCTGCGGCCCAGCGCCGCCCGCACGGGCACGGCCAGCACGATTCCCGAGACGACGATCGGCTGCACCAGGATCAGCGCGCCCAGGTGCAGCGCGACCGCGTGCAGGGTGAACGCCACCATCGCGATCGCCTGGCCCAGCACCCACCAGGGTTGACGGATCAGGGTCCCGAGGCCGCCTTTGCTGCCGGGATCGTCGCGGATGACGGTGTTGACATGGTGTTGCAGAGGGGTCGAGACCGCGAAGCACGCCGCGGACAGCGCGGCCAGGCTGACGGCGGCGACACTCACCTCGTGAACAGTAGGCGGTGCGTCGTGAAAATAGGGTGAATACCGGCTCGGCTACTGTGAGAGCGCATGCCGGACGCATCCCCGAGCGCACGGCGAGCACGCGCAGGGAGGAGACCCGCGTGACCGGTGGAGCACTCTTCGTCGCCGTGTTCGTGGCCTGCATGGTCGAGGCGGTCGAGGCGGCCACCATCGTGCTCGCCATCGGGACGGCGCGGCACTGGCGATCCGCGCTGCAGGGCGTCGGTGTGGCGCTGGCCGTGCTGGCGGTCGTGGTCGCCGTCCTCGGCACCGCGATCGGGGTCATCCCGCTCGGCGCCTTCCGACTGGTCGTCGGCACCGTCCTGATGGTCTTCGGGCTGCAGTGGCTCCGCAAGGCGATCCTTCGCGCCAGCGGCTACAAGGCGCTGCACGACGAGGACGCCATCTTCCGGCGCCAGCTCGAGGCGGCCCGGAACGCCGGGGAGGAGCGGCGCGGCCGGGTCGCCGACTGGTACGGCTTCACGCTCTGCTTCAAGGCCACCCTGCTTGAGGGCCTCGAGGTCGTCTTCATCGTGGTCACGTTCGGCAACGACAACCACCGGCTACCGCTCGCGATCGGCGCTGCCGCCCTCGGCGTGATCGTGGTGGCGGGCGTGGCGACCGCCGTACGCGCACCGCTGTCCCGCGTGCCCGAGAACGGGATGAAGTTCGTGGTCGGCGTGATGCTGACGGCGTACGGCGCCTTCTGGGGTGCCGAGGGCGCCGGCGCGGCGTGGCCCGGGTCGGATGCGGCGCTGCTCTGGCTGATGCCGGCGATCGCGCTCTTCGCCCTGCTGCTGATCGCCCTGCTGCGCGGCAAGCGCGGCCGAGACGTTGCTGCCGACCGCGCCCGGACCGCCGGCGCAGGCACCGCGGGGAGCGCGGTGTGAGGGCACTGGTACACGCCCTCAAGGGCTTCGCGGGCTTCCTCTACGACTTCCTCGTCGGGGACGACTGGCACGTCGCGGCCGTCGTCGTCGTCGCGATGGCGGTGACCGCGGTGATCGCCCACCACGGCGGCACAGGCGCGTGGTGGGTCATCCTGGCCGCACTCGCGGTGGTGCTTCCGCTGACGGTGTGGAAGGTCGTGCGCGCGTCGCGCGACCAATGAGCGGCCCGCTAGCGCGCCGAGAGCCTCAGCTCGGCCGACGGGACGGTGCGCCGCCCGGAGGAGACGCGCGCGACCGGGCGGGCGGGGCGCGCGAGCAGTCGCCCGACGGCGACACCGACCACGCAGGCGACGGAGAACCATGCCGCCACGCCGAGGGCGATCCACAGGAGAATCTGCAGCACCACGGGCTCCTTTCGCCGAACTCGGGCCACGGGACTCTGAGGTCCACGGGCCAACGGGCCACCCTCTATCAATAGTGCGTTCCCGTCCCGGACCCCGTCCAAACGTCCTCGATGCGCCCGTCTGGACCGGAGCCTTGGCTAGGGTTCGGTGGGTGACCTGGTTCGCGACCCGCGCCCACCCGAGGACCCGCCCGTGGAGAGGACCGCAGTGACCCGCATCGGCCTGATCCCCGGCTGCCTCGCCCTGCTGCCGCAGTACGCCTCGCTCGAGGACCCCGTCGGCGAGCTGCGCGCGGCCTGCGCGGCGCTGGTGGGGTGGCTGGGGGAGGACGTGCAGGTCGTCGGCTCCGGGCAGGGGCGCCGCGTCGCCCAGGCGGTGCTTGGCGCGCGGACCGTCGCCGAGGGCGGCGCCGAGCCGTCGTACCTCGTGGTGGCCAACGGCAGCGCCTGCCGCAGCGAGCGAGCGCCGGGCCACCTCGACGAGCGCGCCCGTGCCTTCGACGACGCCCTGCGCGACGCACTGGTGGGGCCCACGCCGGACGCGCTGCACGATCTCGACCAGCCGCTCGCGGCCGAGCTGCTGGCCGACCTGACGGCCGTGCCCGAGCTGGCCGGCCTTCTCGCGGGGGCGCGGACCGTGACGGTCGACTACGACGACGCCCCGTACGGCGTCCAGTACTGGGTCGCGCGCTGGTCGGTGGACGGAGCGAGGCCGGCCGCACCCGTTAGCGTGGGGGCATGACCGAGATGACACCCGAGGACGAGGTCGTCGAGATCTGCCGCGACCTGATCCGCATGGACACGAGCAACTACGGCGACGAGCCCGGCCCGGGCGAGCGCAAGGCCGCCGAGTACGTCGCCACGCTGCTCGACGAGGTGGGCATCGCCTCGCAGGTGATCGAGTCCGAGCCCGGTCGTGCCTCGGTGGTGGCCCACTGGGGCCCCCAGGAGGAGGGCGCGCTCCTGCTGCACGGTCACCTCGACGTCGTCCCCGCGGCGGCCGCCGACTGGCAGGTCCACCCGTTCTCCGGCGAGATCCAGGAGGCGCCCGAGGGCGGCCTCAGCGTCTGGGGGCGCGGGGCGGTCGACATGAAGGACTTCGACGCGATGCTGCTGGCCGTCGTCCGCGACCGGCAGCGCTCGGGCCGGATGCCTCGTCGCCCGATCACACTGGCCTTCACCGCCGATGAGGAGGCCGGTGGTCACAAGGGCGCGGAGCCGCTCATCGAGGACCACGCCGACCTGCTGGCGCACTGCACCGACGCCGTCGGCGAGGTCGGCGGCTTCTCGACCACGGTGCGTGGGCGTCGGGTCTACCTCCTCGAGGCCGCCGAGAAGGGCATGGCCTGGATGCGGCTGAGCGCGCGCGGGACGGCGGGCCACGGCTCGATGATCAATCACGACAACGCCGTCACCCGGCTGGCGACGGCCGTTGCGCGCATCGGCGCGCACGAGTGGCCGGTGCAGCTGACGCCGACGATGCGCACGCTGCTGGCCACCATCGGCGAGCTCGCCGGTACCGAGGCCGCGCCCGAGAACGCCGAGGCACTGGTCCAGGAGTTCGGGCCCGCCGCTCGCATGATCGGCGCCACGCTGCGACAGGTCGCGAACCCGACGATGCTCGGAGCCGGCTACAAGGTCAACGTCATCCCGACCGAGGCCACCGCCCATGTCGACGGTCGCTTCCTGCCCGGCTACGAGGACGAGTTCTTCGCCACGCTGGCCGAGTTGTGCGGCGAGGGCGTCGACATCGACTTCGTCTCACTGCAGCAGCCCTGGGAGAGCCCGTACGAGGGCCGGCTCGTGGACGCGATGACCCGCTCGCTGTTGGCCGAGGACCCCGAGGCGCTGGTCGCGCCGTACCTGCTCAGTGCCGGCACCGACGCCAAGCACTTCCGCAAGCTCGGGATGCGCTCCTACGGCTTCGCGCCGCTGCGCCTGCCCGAGGAACTCGACTTCACCGGTCTCTTCCACGGGGTCGACGAGCGCGTCCCGGTAGACGCCCTGAAGTTCGGTGCGCGGGTGATGGACAGGTTCCTCGAGGAGCTGTAGCCCGAGGCTTCGGCCGTTCAGGCGGTGCGTACGGCGCGGATGATCTTGCGCCGCAGGACGACGCGCCGGGTGCCGTCGGGGGTGATCCTGACTCGGTCCAGGACCCAGCCGCCCTGCTCCGCACGCTCGACCAGCAGCCTGGTGACCACGTTGCGCGAGAAGTCGCGGGAGAAGGTCACCTTGTCGAACTCCCACTCCACGCCGGGGCGGGGCGGACGGCGGTCGGTCGCGGCCATGGATCTCCTGGTGGTCAGTCCCCGGACACGTCGTCGAGCGCGGCGACGAGCTCGGGGGGAAGGCTCAGCTCGGTGACGCCGAGCAGCGTCGTGAGCTGCGCGGCGGTGCGTGCGCCGATCACGGGCGCGGCGACGCCGGGGCGATCGCGCACCCAGGCCAACGCGACCTGGGCCGGCGTCCAGCCCAGACCGTCAGCGGCGCGGCACACGGCCTCGACGATACGACGGCCCCGGTCGTCGAGGTAGGCATCGAGCCGCCCGCCGAAGTCGCTGCGCGCGGCGCGGGAGTCCGACGGCGTGCCCTGGCGGTACTTCCCGGTCAGGACCCCGCCGGCCAGCGGCGACCACGCGAGGATCCCGACACCGAGCGAGCGGGCCGCCGGCACGACGTCGTACTCGATCTCCCTGGCGAGCAGGGAGTACTGCATCTGGGTGCTCACGATCGGCGCGGCGCCGGGGAGCATCTCCTGCAGGGTGACGGCGCGGGCCGTCTGCCACGCGGCGTAGTTGGAGACGCCGATGTAGCGCGCCTTCCCGGTGCGGACCGCGTGGTCAAGGGCGCCGATCGTCTCCTCCAGCGGCGTCTCGTCGGACCACACGTGTACCTGCCAGAGGTCGACATGATCGGTGCCCAGCCGGCGCAGGGAGCCGTCCAGCGCGCTCAGCAGAGCGCCGCGCCCGGTGTCGACGCGCCGCCCGCCCGTCCGGCGCGAGATGCCGGCCTTCGTGGCGATCACGATCTCGTCGCGGGCGACCACGTCGCCGATCAGGCTGCCGATGAGCCGTTCGGAGGCGCCGTCGGTGTAGCCGGCGGCCGTGTCGAGGAGCGTGCCGCCGGCCTCGACGTAGGCGATGAGCTGGTCGCGGGCCTCGTGCTCGTCGGTGTCGCGCCCCCAGGTCATCGTGCCGAGGCCCACCTCGGAGACCTTGAGACCGGAGTGCCCGACGGAGCGCTGTTGCATGCCCTGAAAGATAGCCGTGCCGAGGCTCAGCGCCGCGTTCGGCTCGCCGTGATCCCCGGCGGACGGGGCCGGAGTCTCACAGCCAGTTGCGGGCCCGGAAGAGCCAGTAGAGCAACGCCGCGCCCACGATGATCATGATCGAGGAGCCGATGAAGCCGCCCTCGGCGCCGAACCCGGGGTAGGGCAGGTTCTGGCCGAAGAATCCGGTCACCGCCGTCGGCACCGCCGCGATCGCGACCCATGCGGAGATCTTGCGCATGTCGTCGTTCTGCTGGACGGTCACCTGCGCGAGGTGGGCGTCGAAGGCCGAGGAGAGCAGGGACTCCAGGCTGTCGACGACCTCGGCGGCCTGGTTGAGGTGGTCGAGTACGTCGCGGAAGAACGGCTCGATGTCGGGGTCGATGCCCGGCACCTCCCCGAGCGCGAAGCGTCGGATCGGGTCGCGCAGCGGGATCACCGCCCGGCGTACCTCGGCGATCTCGCGCTTGAGGGTGTAGATGCGTGCCGAGTCGCTGGTACGCCGCGGGGAGAAGACCGAGGTCTCGACCTCGTCGACGTCCGCGGTCAGCTCGCGCACGACTGCGAGGTAGCCGTCCACGACGTGGTCGGCGACGGCGTACACCGCGCTGGAGGGCCCCTGGGACAGCGCGTGCTGCTGCTGCTCGAGCAGGTGTCTGGCCGGGGCGAGCCGCGCGCCCCGGCCGTGCCGGACCGTGACCACGAAGTCGGAGCCGAGGAAGATGTTGATCTCGCCGGTCTCGACGGCGTCGTCCTCGTCGACGTACCAGAGCGTCTTGAGGACCAGGAAGAGGGAGTCCTCGTAGCGCTCGAGCTTGGGTCGCTGGTGGGCCTTGACGGCGTCCTCGACGGCGAGCGGGTGGAGGTGGAAGGCCGCGGCCACGTCGGCGAACTCGCGCTCACTGGGCATGTAGAGCCCGAGCCAGACGAAGTCCCCGGGCTCTTGCACGCCGGCTCGCAACGTCTCGTAGTCGTGCGGGGCACAGTTCGTCTCGACCCGTTCACCACGGCGATAGAGGGCGCTGTCCACGATCACGGACTCAGGGTAGGCCCACTACAGTCGCGGACATGGCAACGGTGATCCTCGTGCGACACGGGCGGACCACGGCCAACGCCGGCGGCATGCTGGCCGGCCGGACGCCCGGGGTCCGCCTGGACGAGACCGGCCGTGGGCAGGCCACCCGGGCCGGCGAGCGGATGGTCTCGGTGCCGCTCGCTGCCGTGGTGTCCAGCCCGCTGGAGCGGTGTCGGCAGACGGCCAAGGCGCTGCTCGCGGCGCGCCAGGGCGCCGTGCCGCTCACGACGGAGCGCGGGCTCACCGAGTGCGACTACGGCGAGTGGCAGGGCCGGGCGATCAAGGAGCTGGCCAAGGAGCCCCTCTGGAAGGTCGTGCAGGCCCAGCCCTCGGCCGCCGTCTTCCCGGGTGGGGAGTCCATGCAGGCGATGCAGGCCCGTGCCGTGGGCGCCGTACGCCGGCTCGACGCCGCGATCGAGGCCGAACACGGCGCCGACGCGGTCTGGGTCGCGGTAAGCCACGGCGACATCATCAAGTCGATCCTGGCCGACGCACTCGGCATGCACCTGGACCTCTTCCAGCGCCTGCACGTCGACCCGGCGTCGGTCTCGGTCGTGCGCTACACCGGCACGCGCCCGTTCGTGCTCGCCACCAACAGCCACGACGGCGACCTCGGCTGGCTGGCCCCGCCGAAGCGGAAGCGGCGCTCGGCGACCGCCCGCGGCGACGCGGTGGTCGGCGGCGGCGCCGGACCTCACTCCGGACCTCACTAAGGTTGCGTCCATGGCTGTGGTGTACGCATTCGACCCGCCCGAGCGCTTCGTCGCCGGCACCGTCGGCGAGCCCGGGGCGAGGACCTTCTTCCTGCAGGCCCGCACCGGCGCCCGGATGCTCAGCGTGACGCTGGAGAAGCAGCAGGTCGAGGCGCTCGCCGAGAGGGTCGACGAGCTGCTCGACGAGGTGATGAGCAGCACCGAAGCGGTGGTGCCGGCCATCACGCCGTACGCGCTGGACGACAACGACCCGCTGGAGCAGCCGATCGAGGAGGCGTTCCGGGTGGGCACCATGACCCTGTCGTGGGACCCGGGCGACGAGCGGGTCGTGATCGAGGTCTACCCGCTGACCGATGCCGAGACGCTGGAGGAGACCGACGGCGACGAGGCGGAGCCCGAGGAGATGCTCCTGGTCCGGCTCGCCCCGGCGAGTGCACGGGCCTTCGTCTCGCGTGCCGGGCGGGTGGTCGAGGCGGGCCGCCCGACCTGCCCGTTCTGCGGCATGCCGATCGACGCCGACGGCCACCTCTGCGTGCGCGCCAACGGCTTCCGCCGCCGGGATCCGGTCTGAGATGGTGACCGCGTGACCGAGGCCGTCTCCCAGGACCTGTACGGCGCCGAGCTGGTGCTCCACGGGCGTATCCGGACGGCCTCGAACGCGACG